>Ga0070699_100000841_pt1 | contig 28477 bp, 26 predicted proteins | sample KBSK1503metaG_FD_65473 | JGI IMG/M metagenome (GOLD analysis project Ga0070699, IMG submission 65473) | Corn, switchgrass and miscanthus rhizosphere microbial communities from Kellogg Biological Station, Michigan, USA - KBS K1-50-3 metaG | ecosystem: Host-associated > Plants > Roots >...
TAACGTCCGCGGTTCTTCGCCGTCCACATCGGTGGTGCCCCTCTCGAATCAGGTCACCACTTTGAATCACAAACGATTCAAAGGATTCAAAATGTTTTCGGACGGACACTTAGCGGTCGCAGGGGAGGCATTCCCCGGATTTTCCCCGGATCGTTGTCGCGAGATCGCGCAAGGCATAGGCAAAAACCTACGTTGCCGCCGCGAAGTCCGGGTCTTTCCAGGCGGCCGAGCGGCTGGCGAGCACGATCGCCTTTGCCACCAAGCTCCCGACTTCTCTCAATATCGGAGGTCCGCTTTCGGGGGCAAATCGGAAAACATTTGCTCGTTCTGTGGAGTGCGCCCCAAGCGCTGGACAGGATTAGGCGGCAGTTTTGACCGTTTGCCGAGCTTGGTGGTCCTCGAATTGCGCGGGGCTCAAGTAGCCGAGCGCTGAGTGTAGTCTGCGTGTGTTGTAGACCTCGTCGATGAAGTGGGGAAGATCGGCGGTGACATCCTCGAATGTTTCGTAGTCCATCAAATAGACGGCCTCGACCTTGAGCGTCTTCATGAAGCTCTCTGCCTTGGCATTGTCGTAGGGATTCCCGCGCCGACCCATCGAGCCGATCAACCCATGGTTGGCGAGCAGCTTGCGATAGGCCTCACATGCATATTGCGAGCCTCGATCCGAGTGGTGGATGCAGCCCCTCGGAGGCTGCCGGGCTCGGATTCAGCCTTCAGCGCTGCAATCGCCAAGCGTGCGTCGATCGAACGGCTGATCGCATATCCCACCACTCGGCGCGACCAGGCGTCGAGGATGGCGGCCAGGTAGACGAAGCCGGCGGCGATTGCGATGTAGGTGATGTCCGCCACCCAGAGCTGGTTCGGACCGTCGACGACCCTGTCACGCGCAAGATCCGGAAAGATCGGATTGTCGTGATCGCTGTCGGTCGTGGCCATAAACCGCCGCCGGCGCTTGGGCTGCAGGTCGTGCTCGCGCATGAGGCGGCGGACCTTCTTGGAATTGACGATTATGTCTCGATGGCGCAGCTCGGCGCCAACCCGGCGATAGCCATAGACCTCGAACTCGTCGCAAATCGCCATCATGGTCGCAATGATCTCGGCGTCATCGGCTTTGCGCGACGGCGCGTCATAGTAGGTGGAGCGCGGCAGACCCATCAGACGGCATCCTTCGGCGACAGAGAAGCTATGGGGCCGGTGATGACGGATGTATTCACGCTTCTCGGCCGCGGTGCGCTTCGCAATGCCCCCTTTAAAAATTCGATCTCGAGCGCCTGCCGTCCCACCATGCGTTCCAGCGCGGCTATCTTCGCTTCGTACTCTCGCAAAAGATCAGCAGCTCGAGCGTCGTCTTCAAAGGTCCCCGCTTCGTACTTGGCCACCCAGATGCGGATTAGGTTGCGGGAGAGATCATGACGCTTCGCCAGCGCATGCAGAGTCTCGCCTGCAATGTATTCTTGAGCGACCTGACGCTTGAATTCGATGCTGTAGCGGTCTCTCGCCCAGTTCAGCGGATCGGACGCATTGTGTCGGATGCCCTGGTTAGCGGGTTGCATCACCAATACGTCCGAATCTAAGTTTTCGGCACACACAGCTGTGATGATAGAGCATCAACGTCGTGGTCATGCGGTTTCCGGTTCAGGCAACCTCACCGCGGGTCTCCACCTGGGAGTACCAATGGATCAGCCGCTTCTCGATCAGCATAAAAATCTTGTTGAGCAGATAGCCGCTAAGCGCCAGCAACAGGATCGCGGCATACATGTCCTGCGGCCTGACTGCGTATTGCATCAGCATCAGGTAGTGGCCGATACCCTGACTGCCGGCGATCATTTCGGCAACCACCGCGACGATCAGCGCAAGCGCAAGGCTGATGCGCATTCCCGCCAGGAGGAAAGGAAGCGCAGCCGGGAAAATGATCTTCAGGGTCGTCGCGGCCTGGCCGACATGGAATGTACGCGCGACCGCGATGAACATGCTGTCGACGGCCAGGACGCCTTGCACCATGTTGGTCAATACCGGGAAGACGACCGTCAGCGCAACGACCGTGATCTTCATCGGATCGTTCACGCCGAGCAGGAGGACCAATGGGGGCACCAGCGCGGGGACCGGAATCGGACGTAAAATCTCCACCAGCGGACTGAGCAGCCGCCGCGCCATGGAGTTCATCGCGAAGGCGAGCCCCAGCCCGGCGCCAGCCAACACGCCGCAGGCGTAACCGATGCCTGCACGCGCCAAGGTCGATCCAAGTACGACGAGGAGTTCCCCGCTGACAATGCCTTCCGCGGCGGCGCGCAAAACATCGGTGATCGCGGGCCAGGAATCGCTGACGATCCAGCGCTGCCGGACCGATAATTGCCACAGCAGCAGCAACACCGCGATCAGCAACAGACCCAGGATACGTGCCAATGAGACACGCGCCCGCCATGCATGATGAGCGCGCGCCTGGGACACGCTTGCCTCAACGGATGCCATGCCGTGATCCTGGCCGCGAGGAGTGCGTCACATCCGTGCGGTCTTGTAGATCACTTGCTCGACCGGGGGCAGACGCCCGCCGATGCCGTGCTTCTTCATGAGATCGGCGATTTCCTGCACCTTGGCCGGATCGAGATTGGCATCGAATGAGCAGAACACCATCTTGCGCTGCCGTTCGGGCGGGATGCGCGTGTAGCCTGCGATTATTTCCTCTAGCTCTCGCGAGCCACGGTTCTTGTTCACCCAATCGACACCCTTGGCTTGCGCCCGCGCGAAGCGCTCGATAACGCCCGGGTTCTTGTCGATGAAGCCGCTCGTCGCTGCGAACTGCGAGATCAGGCTCGCCTTCGAGGTTTCGCCGAACGGCCAGCCGAGCCGCACCAACCGGTCGCCGTGGGTCTCGATCGCGGAGGTCATGAACGGCTCATAGAGCGATGCGGCATCGATTTGTCCGCCGAGCAGCGCGTCCGCCGCTTGCGGGAACGGAACCTCGACGATGTTGGCGCTGCCGGGATCGACGCCGTGCTTGTCCAGCCAAGCGCGAATCCGCAGCCAGATGATGTTATTGCGCGTGTTGGAGGAAATGCGTTTTCCAGCGAGATCCTTCGCCGACCTGATGTTGGAGTCACTGCGCGCATAGAGTGCCAGCACATCCGGAGGCTCCGGCCCGTTCAAGCAGGTCCCCGTGATAAAGCGGAACTCGAGTCCCTCCTGAATGCCGAGGAGGATCGACACGGTGTTCGAGAACGCGATGTCGAATTGCCCAGCAGCAAGCGCCGGCAGGATGGCGGCACCGCCTGGCGCCGGCGTGGAGTCGATCTCGATACCCTCTGCCTGGTAGTAGCCGAGCTTCAGTGCGGCGTGGAATGGCGCCATATCGATGACGGGCACCAGTCCCGCGCGGAGCTTTACCCGTTCCTGAGCCACGATGGCCAGGGTTTGCAGCCCGGCAGCGCCTGCCGCAGCACCGACCGCCAGCGTGCCGATTCTACCGAGCGCACGACGTCGCGTAATCATGACATTCTCCCTCGCTATTTGAGTTGCTTCGCTCCGGTACTTTTATCAGTCAGACTCCAATGAAGAATTCGGCGCTCGACTGCGGCAAGCAGTGCGGTCAATGCGAGCCCTACTACGGCAAGAATGATCAGCCATGCATACATCTGCCGAATCTTGAAGCTTCGCTGCATATCGAGGATCAGGAATCCCATCCCCCCGCTGCCCGCGATCATTTCGGAAAGCACCGCCAAAACCATTCCAAGACCTAGCGCCACGCGCATTGCCGCGAAAATGAACGGCAGCGCGGCAGGAAAGACGATCTTCCAGAGGATCGCGGCGTCGCTGTAGCCGAACGTGCGCGCAGTATCGATCATGATCGGATCGGTCCCACGCACGCCCTGAACTGTGTTGATGAGCACGGGAAAGAACACGACGAGCGCGATCGACGTAACCTTCATCGCATCCCCGATGCCCAGGAACAGGACCATCGCCGGGACAAGCGCGGCCTTCGGGATTGGGCGAAGCAGCTCGACCAACGGCTCCAGGAAGTCATGCAACGGGCGCCAATATCCCATCAGCAACCCCAATCCGACGCCCGCGCACACACCAATTGCGAAGCCGACGGCCAGCCGCAGCAGCGTTTCCAGCAGGGGAGCAATGAACTGGCCGGTGCTGACGAGATCCCATAGGACGAGAAACCACGTGCTCGGTGGAGGCAGGAGCGCGCGATTCACCAGCCCGGCGTTGGCCATATATTCGAGCAGAGCGAGCAGGGCTACCACGAAGGCAGCGCCGGGCCCGAGGTCGAGCACCTGTGACTTAAGCCGCGTCAGCATTGGTCCGCAGAAGCCGATCAAGGAGATAGTGGCGTAGCTGGAGAAACCGCGCTTCCTCGCGGGTCTCAATCGGTCGCCGCGGTCGCGCCACGTCGACCGGCAGGACCTCGGATATGGTGGCGGGACTCGGAGTGAGCACGGAGACGCGGTCCGACAGATAGACCGCCTCGTCAACATCATGGGTGACGAACACAATGGTGATTCGGGTGCGCTCCCAAATGCTGAGCAGTAGCACCTGAAGATTAAGACGGGTGAGCGCATCCACCGCGCTGAACGGCTCGTCCATGAGGAGGATCGTGGGTTCCGCGATGAGCGCGCGGGCGATCGCAACGCGTTGCTGCATGCCGCCCGAAAGCTCCCACGGATACTTGCCGGCCTGCGCCTCCAGTCCCACGAGGCCGAGAAAATGAGAAGCCCTTTCGCGAGTCGCTGCGCGAGGTCCGGAACGGCGGTGCTCGACGGCAAAGGCGACGTTGTCGATGACGGTCCGCCAGGGGAACAAGGACCGATTATATTGCTGAAAGACGTAGACTGCTTCGGGTGGGGGTGTGGTCACCGGTCGCCCTTTGAGCAGGATCTGCCCCCCGGAGGACGGTATCAGCCCGGCCACGATCTGCAGCAAGGTCGATTTTCCGCATCCTGAAGGGCCAACGATCGAAACGAATTCGCCCTGCTCGACCGTCAACGAAATACGATCAAGCGCAATCACCTCCCGATTGTCCGCGCTCGTGAATTTCTTGCTCACGTTTGTGAGCTGCAGGTATGCCATTCCAGAGCTTTCCGCCGCGATCCGTCAGATTAGCGCTGCGACCGCAGGTCACGCTCCACCAAGTTCTCTCCTGGCAATTCCGATGCCATGGCTCACCTCTGCAACGCTACCGCTGCGGTTGCCGCCGCGCCCCGGCGACGATCTCGTCTCGGCCTTGCCGTGGGAGAAATTTGACAGCTGATGGCCTGTTGTCGGACAAGATACGGTTTCATAAAATCGCCCGTCAAGCCGACCAGCCGCGGCGATCCAGGGCGATCTTTCGAGTGCGTTGATGCGCTCCGCCGACGCTGGAGGGGGAATCGAACATGAGCATCTGCAAGATCGGGGCCGAGCACATCAAGTCGCTGAAGGACGGCCGTACCGTCTATATCGACGGACAACTCGTCCCCGACGTGACCGAGCATCCTGCGTTCCGCAGGGCGATACGATCCGCGGCCTCTCTGTACGATTTCCAGGCGCAGTCGGAAAACCTCGAATTGATGACGTTCTTCCCGGAAGGTTCGAATCGGCGCATCAACCGTTCCTGGCAGATGCCGCGAAGCTACGACGAGATGGTCTTGCGCCGGAAGGCGATGCAGGCCTGGGCTGGCGTGTCCTACGGGTTCATGGGCCGCTCGCCGGATCACCTTGCGTCCGCGCTCGTCGGACAGCGCATGGGCATCGAAGTGTTCCGCAAGCACGGCGAGGCGCGCGCAAAGGCCTTGGCCGACTATTTCGACCATATCAGCCGTAACGATCTGTTCCTGACCTACGTCATCGTCAATCCGCAAGCCGAGCGCACCAAGGACTGGAGCGAACAGGAAGAAGACCTGGTCGCGCGCATCGTGGACGAAGATTCCGGGGGCATGACGATCCGCGGCGGAAAGATGCTGGGCACGAGCTCCATCATGGCGAACGAGGTCCTGGTGGCCAACCTGCAGCCCCTGAAGCCGGGCGAGGAGGCTTATGCCTTCTCCTGCGCACTGCCCATGAATGCCAAGGGCCTGCGTGTGCTCTCGCGGAAGTCCTACGAGGCTTCCGCAACATCGACCTACGACAATCCGCTGTCGTCCCGTTTCGACGAGAACGACGCGCTGATATATTTCGACGATGTCAAGGTTCCATGGGAGCGCGTGTTCGTCTATCGCGACGTCGACATGTGCCGGGCACAGTTTCATGACACGGCCGGCCATGTCTATCAGAACTATCAGGCCCAGATCCGCCTTTCGGTGAAGATCAAGTTCCTGGTTGGACTGGCGCGGCGCCTCACCGAGTCGATTGGGACCACCAGCATTCCATCCGTGCGCGAGCAGCTCGGCTATCTTGCAGCGCAAGCCGGCATGGTCGAGGCCATGCTCGCGGGAATGGAGGCGTCCGGCAGCAAGTTCGGCGAGTGGTATGTGCCGAACAAGCATTTCATGTACGCGGCGCAGGGGCTGACCCAGGAGCTTTATCCCCGCCTCATGACGTTGATCCGGGATCTGGCCGGAGGAGCGCTCATCATGCTTCCCTCCTCGGCACAGGATTTTGCCAATCCCGAGATCGAGGCGATCATCGGCAAGACCCAGCGTTCCGGTTTGATGACCGCCGAGCAGAAGGTGAAATTCCTGAAAGCTTGTTGGGATGCAATCGGCTCCGAATTCGGCTCGCGGCATGCCCAGTACGAGATGTTCTATGCCGGTGCCCGCTTCGTCACCGCGGGCCACAGCTTCCGCACCTATGACTGGGCGAGCGCCACGGGAATGGTGGACACGCTGCTGTCGTCCTACGATCTCGGCGACGAGATCAAGACACCACATTGACCGGTCTTGTTACGGCACAATGAGGCTTGTCACGAGCGGATCGCGGTCGCCAAGCTTGGGGTGCCACGTATTCGGCCGCCGGACGCATGACCGTACGTTGCCGATTGTGTTCTCTAATTCCGGGTTTTGGTGCAAGCTGTAAGCGCGCGTACTCATCGAAGCCCTTGAGCGTGTTGCAGACGATTGCGCGTGGCAGTGCTATGCCCTGTTCGGAATTTTCGGAAAAAGGAGTTGTGTTTGCGTCACCAACGCGACGAGCTTGCCATCTGCTCTTCTGACGCGCGTCTGCCACACCATCGTTCGGCGCCCCCGATGCATGGGCGTCGCTTCGCCAACGATCCGAGCGCCGAGCGGCGCGGCGCCTATGAAGTTGGTCTTGCTTTCGATCGTGGTGGTCTCCACTCCATCCATCAGGTTTGCACGCGTTCCAAGCGCCCCAAGCGTGTCGGCAAAGGCCATGATAGCCCCGCCATGCAGCACAGCCGGCCGGGTGCAGAGTTCGTCGCGAACAGTCATCTCTGCAACGATCTTATCCGGCGCGGCGCTGACAATCTCAATGCCGAGAAGTGCTGCGAATGGCAGCGGTTCTTCCTTTAGGCGCGTCAGCAAATCCATTTCGAAACCCCTGCTCAAGTTCGTGGTTTTCCCCTTGATCCAGTTCTTGGTCCCGTTATTCCGGTTTGGTGACCATGGTGTCGCTGTGCCCTAAACTTTCAAGGAGGTCGAGATCGTCGTCAGGAAGGCAGCGGGTGCCAAAGGCGCTATCGCTGAGCGGCGCGCAATATCCGCGCATGTCCAATCATGCCAATGCCAGATAGATGAATGCGTTTTTTCGGCCAATCTCGAAGCAGATCGACGAGCAGCCCTGATCGGATCGATCGAATGATCCGGGGGCAGAGATAGCCCGCTTCTTGCCGGCTGGCCGATTCTGGTGGAAACTTTGAGCCAAGCACAGCGGCGACGTGACCGTTACGAGCGAGCCGGGCAAAGGCTCGGTGTTCACGGTGCGCTTGCCAGGCAACACGGACACACTCACCAAAGGCTCAAACACTTCTGACCGATAATCGGTGACCGCTGTCGTTGTAGGGGGCCAGCCGACTTATTTGCCAAAGCTAACTCGTCTGCGCGATAGAAATCGCCTCGCTGTCCAGAACAGGAAGCGCGCGCCATGAGGCCGCTCGAAGATCTATTTGTCCTCGACTTCTCGACCTTGCTGCCGGGACCGATGGCGACACTTTTGTTGGCCGAGGCCGGCGCGGAAGTGGTGAAGATTGAACAGCCGGGGTTGGGCGAAGAGATGCGCAGCCACAAACCGAAATGGGGACCCGACAGCGTTAGCTTCGCGCTTCTCAATCGCGGTAAGAGGAGCATCGTACTCGACCTCAAGAATTCCGCTGATCGGGCGCGACTGCAGCCCTTGGTCGAACGCGCAGATGTGATCGTTGAACAGTTCCGGCCGGGGGTGATGACGCGGCTTGAACTCGATTACCATGCCGTCACTAAGGTCAACCCAAGGGTTATTTACTGCTCAATCACTGGGTTCGGACAAGATAGTCCTAAGCGCGACGTTGCCGCGCACGACTTAAACTATATAGGCGATGCAGGGCTCCTTGGGTTGTCGATGGGCGATCCTTCTCGGCCGGTAATTCCCCCGGCACTGATCGCAGATATTGCAGGGGGCGCCTATCCCGCAGTGCTGAACATCCTGTTGGGACTTGAAACACGCCGCAGGATTGGACACGGGTGCCATCTCGACGTGGCTATGGCGGACAACTTATTTCCGCTTATGTTTTGGGCGATCGGCAATGGTCTCGCAGCCGGGGCCTGGCCGGGCAACGGCACCGACTACCTCACCGGCGGCTCGCCTCGCTATGGCCTCTATCCAACCAAGGACGGCAAAGTAGTGACGGCCGCACCGCTCGAACAGAAATTCTGGGAAGTGTTTTGTGACATCATTGATCTCGAGCCGGAGCTTCGTGACGATCGAGAAGATGCCCTATCCACAAAAGCTCGGGTAGCCGAGATCATTGCAAGCGAAAACTCAGATGTCTGGCGTTCTCGGTTCGCAGGCAAGGATTGCTGCTGCTCAATCGTTGCAAATGTCAGGGATACTTTTACTGACTCGCACTATCTCGCACGGGGTGTATTTAACCACGTGGTCGCCAATCCTGATGGCACAACTATGCCTGCGCTGCCACTGCCACTCGACAATACTTTTCGTGGATCCACCTCAACAGTGATAGCCTCACCCGCGCTCGGCGAGGCTAACGGGGATTACCTGAGATGAAAGTCGGGCTGGTATGCGCGCGAGCCCGTGAGTGAGTTTGACCGGAAGCCCTTCGAGCATCCGTTATTGTCGTCAATGGATCGCAGCTGGCCAAGTTGGGAGCGCAGATCCTGGACACGCACCTCCCGCTCCACCTTCCGCTTGCTAATAAGGCAACAGGCCACCACCTCCACCTTGTGAACGTCGAGACTCGCGCACCGCTTATGCAACGGTGCGGCGCAGGCCAGCACGGCGCCGACCCCCGGCATGGAGGTAAGCAGCCGGTAGCGATGCGCGAGCGCAGCATCGCCTGCAACGATCTTGAGGAGACGCTCGTCGAGGAGATCAATGTCAGCGGCAAGTCGGGCGATGCGGCGGCGAGAAACCCGCTGCAGCATCGCATTTTCCAGCAGGTCTGGAGGCATTCTTGGCGGCCCGCTGGTCCTGGCAAACTGCCGCAGCTTGAACGGGTTGGACCTGGCGCACGGACAGGTCGGCCGCGAGCAACGCCCGCTCGCCGCGATGCCGATCGCCGAGATCGAGAAGCCGCGCAGCTGCACGTCCTTCCGTCCAGCCGAGCGCCCGCGTTCGAAGCAAGCGCCCGGTCGATGTCAAATCCTGCCAATTCATAGCCTTTGCGGAAGTCCGTAATGTGCCGCTCCATCCACTTGCCTGTTGTCTCGACGTCCGAATCCGCGATCGCTCGGGCGATGGCCTCGTGCCGAGCTTGCGCCGCAGCACCTTCGCGCGCGGTGGAGCAATTTGACGCCGAACTGCTCAGCGAGCTTCCGCAATCGCCCTCGGCTGATGTCCTTGAGAATGGCGTTGGAGACGGTCTTGGAGGCCGGGGCACGTTCGAGCCGCGAGAACCTCCACGTTCTCATTCATTGCGCTGTCCTCTGCCTTGTCTGGGCATGCTCACGTTCGCGCAACACGCGACGCTGGATCTTGCCTGTTGCGGTTTTGGGCAGCCCGTCCACGAACTCGATCTTCCTCGGGTACTTGTACGGTGCGGTGACGCGCTTGACGTGTTCCTGAATCTCCTTGGCCAGGAGATCACTCCCTGCGATTCCTGGCCGTAGAACGACGAATGCCTTCACGATCTCGCCGCGTTCGGCGTCAGGGCTGCCGACGACCGCGCATTCCTGCACCGCCATATGCTCTATGATCGCGTTCTCCACCTCGACCGGCCCGATACGATAGCCAGCGGAATTGATCACATCATCGGAGCGGCCGAGATAGAAGATATATCCATCGTCATCGACCTTGACGACGTCGCCGCTGTTGAACCACTCGCCGCCGTCGCGGCGTACGATCGCGGCCTGGCTCAACTCCGGATCGTTCCAGTAGCCGATCATGGCCTGTGGGTTTGGCAGCCGGATCATCAAACGTCCAGGCTGCCCCTCCATCGCCGGCCGGTTTTCCGGATCGAACACCGCAATTTCGGTGCCGGGCAACGGACGTCCCATGGACCCAGGTTTTACCGGCATCCGTGGATAGTTGACTACGTTCATCAGGGTTTCGGTCAGTCCGTAGCCGTCAAGCAGCGGGACGCCGATCAGGCTGCGCCAGCGCTCGATAATCTCCGGATTGACGGTCTCACCGGCCGAGATGGCGAGCCGAAGTGCGGAGAGGTCGTATGGGCGCACGTCTTGCAGGACGAGCTGGCGAAGTTCGGTGGCAGCGGCGCAGAACACAGTGACCCGATACTTGCCGAGAAGCTCGAAGCGCCGCTTGGGATCGAAGCGCCCGTTGTAGAACAGGACGGCGGCGCCGCAGCTCCACGGGCCGAATAAGATGCTGGTGCCGGCCTTGCTCCAGCCGGTATCCGCCGTACACCACATGAGGTCGGACGAGGTCAGCGCCGGCCAGTACATTGCCACCACTCTCCATGCGAACAACGCCCGGCTGGCATGGGTGACGCCCTTAGGTTTCCCGGTTGAACCGGATGTATAGAAGATGATGGCCGGCTCGTCGGCCTCGACCCGCACGGGTGCGAAGCGGTCCGAGCAGCCCGCAATACCTTGTTGGAACCCGATCCATCCTTCCGCCGCGCCGACGCTCACCCGAGCAGCCAGCGTCCATGGCCCGTTGAATTTCGCGACGTTCGCCGCGGTCGTAACTGCACCGCGCGCACCCGAATGCTCGATGCGATAGGCGACATCGCCGCTCGTCAGCATGTCGATGCAAGGAATTGGGATCGCGCCGAGCTTCAGACAGCCGACCATGGCGATTTGCCATTCTGGCAGACGCGGGAGCATGACCAGGACGCGGTCGCCTCGGCCAATACCGAGTTGCTGCAGCAGATTGGCGAAGCGGTTGGAGAGGCCGCTTATTTCGGCAAAGGTGAAGCGGCCCTCGCGACCTTGGTCGTCACAACAGATCAGCGCGAGCTTATTCGAATCCTTAGCCCAAACATCAATAACGTCGCCGCCGAAGTTGAAGTGAGAAGGGACCTCCCAGCGAAAGGCGCCGTATGTTGAGGAGTAATCGAGCATCGCATTCTTCATTCGATTCTCCGCCGGGTGCTTGTTGCACGGGCATATCGACGCCAGAGGATTAATCGGGACTGCCGGCTGGATCGAAAGATCACTGTAAAGGGCGGCACGGGTGCAAGAGTCAGCTGAATTTTCGTGCCGGCCCCAAACTGCAGTCGTGGCCAGCGAACCCAATTGGTGGAGAGCTGCTCGATCGAAACAAGTAACCCAGCCGGATCGAGGCCTTGCCAGGCGACCTCGCTTTTCCGCTCGTCGAATGCTAGAAGCTGTCCGGCTGTGCTACAATCGCATCAAATTACTGTCAATGATACTCCGGTGGCAGGTCGAGCTTGGCCTTTTCCGGTTAGGTGGGTCGTAAGGCAGGGGAGATCATGATGACCGCAGTCTGTGTTCGGGTTCGTCGCACGTTGCTCGTGGGCATGACCGGCATGTTTGCAGTCGGTCTTTCTGGCGCCGGAGCGCAGACCACCATCGATATCGGCCTGATGGGTCCCTTCAGCGGACCCTGGGCCGAGCATGGCCAGCTGATGCGAATTGGGGCTGAGATGGCGATTGAGGACATCAACAAGCAGGGCGGGATCAAGTCGCTCGGCGGCGCCAAGCTCAACCTCGTGGTTTCGGATACCGGTCCCTCGATCGAGACAACGACCAATGCGGCGCAACGCCTGCTCAGTCGAGGGGGGCTTTCCGCATTCATGTGCTGCTTTCTCAGCTCCTTCTCGCTCGCCGCGAGCGAGATCGGCGAGCGCCAGCAGGTGCCGATGCTGACCTTCAGCTACAGCGACGAACTGGTGCGCCGCGGCTACAAGTACATTTTCCGCGACAGCAGCGGCGCCGACATCCAAGTCAGAGCCGCGATTAAGCTGCTTCAGGGCCAGGCCGCGGCCAACGGCCGCAAGATCGAGAGCGCCGCGCTGATCGGCGACAATACCGGCGCCACCGTCGCATATTTCAAGAGCCTCAACGAGGTGCTGCCGCAGAACTCGGTGAAGATCGTCCTCAACCGGGTATGGACGCCGCCGCTCACTGACGCGATACCCGTCACGCTGGCTCTGCGGGATGCAAATCCCGACATCATATTCCTTGGCGCCACCACCTTCGACGACAGCGTCGCAATCGTTCGCGGCCTCAATGCTACGCGCGTGAAGAAGCTGATGCTCGGTAACGGCGCTCAGTACATCACGCCCGAGTATCTGCAAGCCATGGGCGCAGCGCAAGTCGAAGGGCTCATGACCACGCAAGGGACGGCGATCACGAAGGATCCCTACGCGGCGGACTTCCTGAAACGTTTCCGCGAGCGAACGAAGACCCCCTGGACGGTGCACGACACGACCTCGGTCTATTCGGAAAGCTGGATCATTAAGGAGGCCTTGGAGAAGGCTGCCTCGACCGATCCCAAGAAGGTGCGTGACGCGATTTCGTCGCTCCACATCACAACGCCGCCGCCGACCGCCTTCAACGGCTCGGAGATAAAGTTCGATGTCAATGGCCAGAACACGCTCGCTCCTCCCTTCATCGTCCAGTGGCAGCACGGCCTGCCGATCCTGGTGACGCCGGCCGAGGTTGCGGTCGCCCCACTAAAGTGGCCGTCTTAAGCGACCTTCCATGAGCCTGACGACGATCCTGCAGGCGATCGTAGGAGGATTGCTGCTCGGCGGAATTTATGCGCTGCTCGCGGCCGGACTGACGCTGATCTTCGGCGTCATGCGGGTGATCAATTTCGCCCAGGCGGAATTCATGATGGTGGGCATGTTCGCGACGTACGTGCTCGCCACCGGGCTCGGCATCGATCCGCTACTGCTGGCTTTGCCCATCGGTGGCATTCTCGCCCTGCTCGGCATGGTATTGGCGCAGGGACTGCTCGAACGGGTGCCGCGCGGCGACCACAACGCTCAGCTCATACTGACGCTCGGCGTCTCGCTGGTGCTGCAGAATCTCATGCTCGTCGTATTCGGGCCTACGCCGCGCCCGGTGGTCCGTCCCTATACGAATTCCTATTGGACCCCGTTCGACTTGTTCATCAATGAGGCGAGGCTATTCGCCTGCCTCGCCTCCCTCGTCATCATGGTTGCGCTGTACTTGTTTCTTACGCGCACCTGGACCGGCCGCGCCATGCGCGCGACCGCCGACGATCCGGTAGCAGCGGGTGGTGTTGGTATAAATGTCCGGCGCACGCACGTGCTCGCCTTCATGGTCGGCACGGGACTTGCCGGCGTTGCCGGCACGCTGATCGTGACGTTCACGGCTGCAGCCCCGTCGATCGGAAACGATTTCATCATCATCATGTTCCTTGCGATCGTGCTGGGCGGGCTTGGTAGCGTCGCGGGCGCCACGCTCGGCGCCTTCGTTGTCGGCTTGGTGCAATCGATCTCGGGGCTGCTGCTGCCGCTTCAACTGCAGAATGTCATGCTCTTCGTTGTCTTCGTTCTGATCCTGCTCGTCCGCCCGCAAGGACTGTTCGGGCTGCGGCAACGGGTCTGAACATGGCGGCCGGCGGCGTCCGCGCAGCACGGCCGTGCGCGCTGCAGTCGCGCCTGCGCGCCTATTCCGTGCCGGTGATCGCCTTTGTGATCTTCGTCGCAATAGTTGGCCAGATCACCGATTTTTATTTGAGCCGGCTCGCAGCTCTGATCGCGTTCTGGGCCGCCGTGGGCATGACCTGGAACCTGATCGGCGGCTATGCCGGCCAACTCTCGCTTGGGCACGCCGCCTTTGTCGGTCTCGGAGGCTACGTCGCACTCGTGCTTCAGCAGGAATTCGGGATCATGCCCTGGGTCGGCCTGCTGGCGAGCACCGTCGCAGCAGCTTTGGCCGCTCTCATTGTAGGCGCGCCCACGCTCCGGTTGTCCGGCATCTATTTCAGCCTCGCGACGCTCGCCTATCCGCTCATCCTGCAAGTCCTCTTCACCTATTGGGGCTACCAGGAAGCGCTGATCCCCGCGCATCCCGAGAGTCCGTTCCTTTTCATGCAATGGCGCGACAATCGATGGTACGCGGCAATCTTTGGCACGATTCTGATATTTTGCTGGCTCGCCACGGTCTTTCTGGAGCGGTCGCACTGGCGCTACCTGCTCACCGCCGTGCGCGAGGATGAGGCGGCAGCATCGGCTGTCGGCATCAACACCTGGCTGGTGAAGCTGTGGGCTTTCGTGATCAGCGGGTCGATCGCCGGAATGCTGGGCGTGATCTATGCGCAGATGCTGTTCGTGGTCACGCCCGAGACCATGTTTGGCATCGGTGTCTCGGTGCAGGCGCTGGTGGTCAACCTAGTAGGCGGCGTCGGATACGCGATCGGACCGCTTCTCGGTACCCTGATTGCTGTTCCCATCTCGCAGGCGCTCGAGGCCCAATTCGGCTCGATTTCGGGCGCGGCGCAGTTGGTGTACGGGCTGGTTCTGATCGTCGTCGTGCTGACGATCCCGCGCGGGCTGATCGACGAACTGCAGCGCATCGATCCGTCCCGACACCCGACGCTCGGCAAGCTGCAAGCATGGCTGACGCGCGGTACGACTGACGTAACGCCGCCGCCCGCTTCTGGCGTAGTCGCTGTTGCTGCCAACGCGTCGTTGGCCAAGGGCGAGGTGCTGCTCAACGCCGAGGGCCTCGGCAAGGCTTATGGCGGCGTGATCGCCCTTCGAGACTTCAACCTCGAAATCCGGCAGCACGAGTTCATCGGCATCGTCGGCCCTAACGGCGCGGGAAAGACCACGCTGTTCGATTTGCTGACCGGGTTCCAGCGGCCCACCTCGGGGCGGCTCTACCTGCGCGGGGAGAACGTCACCCGCTCTGCCCCCTACCGTTTGGCCCGATCCGGCATCCGCCGCACGTTCCAGATCCCGCGGCCTTTCGGGCGGCTCAGCGTCTACGAGAATGCGATGCTCGGCGGTCTGGTCGGTGCAACCGAGGTCGCCGCCAGCAGCATGGATGAGGCGACCTGGCGGCCGCTTTGCGCCGTGGGGCTTGAGCATCTCGCGAATAAGCCCGCGGAATCGCTCGGGCCCTCGCAGATTCGTCTGCTCGAGGTCGCGCGCGCCCTTGTGTCGCGCCCGACATTGCTGCTTCTCGACGAACCCTTGGCGGGCCTTGATGCGTCCGAGGTGCACGAGTTGATCAACATCCTGCGCGGCCAGCAGACAGAGGGGCTGACCATCGTCCTGGTCGACCACGCCATCGGGACGGTTGCGAAAATCGTCGAGCGGCTGGTGGTGATCGACAACGGCATTCTCATTGCCGACGGAGCGCCGGTGGAGGTCACCCGCATGCCGCGCGTGATCGAGGCTTATCTCGGCTCCAGGTGGGACCATGCTCGAGATTGAAAATCTTCACGCCGGCTATCGACGCGTGAGGGTTCTGCACGACGTCACGCTCTCCGTCGCCACCGGCGAAGCCGTCGGCGTGCTGGGGCCGAACGGTGCGGGCAAGACGACGCTCCTGCGCGCCATCGCGGGCATCTGCAGCGTGTATGGCGGCAGCATCGTCCTTGCCGGCCAGGCGCTCGATGGCAAACCCGACCACGAGCGCGCCGCGCTCGGTGTCGCCCATGTCCCGGAAGGGCGGCGCGTCTGGCCCTCGCTTACGGTCGAAGAGAATTTGATGATGGGCGCCTGGCGGCTTCCCTCCGCCGAACGCAAGCGGGAGCTCCATCAGCTTCTCGATTACGTCATCGATCATTTTCCGCGGCTGCGCGAGCGCCTGCAGGCGCGCGCGGCAGTGCTGAGCGGAGGCGAGCAGCAGATGCTGGCGATCGGGCGGGCGCTGATGTCCAAGCCGCGTCTGCTCCTGGTTGACGAGCCGTCGATAGGACTGGCTCCCATCATGGTGGAAGCTGTTATGGAGGCGCTCAGGCGCCTTCGCCAGAACCAGGACTTGTCGATCATCCTAGTCGAGCAGCGCACCCAGGAGTTGATCGACCTGTGCGACCGCATCTACATCCTCAGCCGCGGCCGTATGATTGACGCGGGGCGCAAGCGCGAGATGCTGACGCGCGAAGCGATCGAGGCGGCCTATTTCGAAGGCCGGTGAACCCGAACCGATCTGCCCGAATATGCTTCAGGGCATCATCACGACGCGGCCGGTTGCCTCGGCCGTCATCACGCGCTGATGCGCCGCCGGCGCGTCCTCCAGCATCATCATACGGTCGATGACCGGATTGATCAGCCCGCGATCGACCATCTTCACAACCTCGTCGAGCTGGCGCCGGGTGCTCGAATTGGAGCCAAGCAGTCGCGTGTTGCGCAGTAACAGCCAAGCGGGATTGAATGAGATCGAACGGTCGTTGAGCTGGCCGATGAACACGTAGCGCCCGCCGATGGCGAGCGTACGGAAACAGGAGTCGAACACCGGCTGGCCAACATTGTCGCAGATCACGTCGAAACCGCCCGGCGCGACTTCGCGCAGCTTCTTGTCGAAACGCTCGCCCCGCTCGATGACCACGACCTCGTCGGCTCCGGCCGCGCGAATGGCGTTGGCCTTCGCGGCCGTCGTGGTGAGGGCGACCACGAAGGCGCCGCACAGCTTGGCGACCTGCACACCGTGGATCCCGAGCCCGCCACCGGCGCCGGTGACGAGGACCGTGTCACCTGCCTTGGTCTGTCCGACTTCGCGAATTCCGTGCAGCTCGGTGCCAATTGCGCAGGAGAGGATGCACGCCACCTCGGCCGGGATCGATCGAGGCACCACAGACAGCGCGTTCTCGCGCACCAAGGCAAATTCCGCGTAGGCACCAGGACCGTTGTGCCCGAAAAATTTTTGGTTTGGGCAAAGCCCTTCCTGGCCGGAGCGACACATATTGCAATGGCCGCAGGTTTCTCGGTTAGTGCTGGCGACCTGGTCGCCGACCTTGATCCGCGTCACCGCATCACCGACCGCGAGCACATCGCCGGCCATCTCGTGACCCGGAATGAGAGGAAGCTCAACCAGATGACGGTAGGTGCCGTCGCGCACCAAGAGGTCGTGATAACAGACGCCGCCGGCGCGGATACGGATGAGCACCTCGTCACCACGCGGCTGCGACGGCGTTGGCCAGCTCTCGGCCCGTAGGATCTCTGGACCGCCGACAGAACGTTGGACGACGGCCCGCATGGTTGATTCCATGGCCATCCGTCACTCCTCTCTTTCCACGGCCACCCAGAAATTCGCTGGATCCTTGCGCAGCAAGTCCGAGTGCTCCCCCGGGCGCGGCGCTCGGCCCGGCACCGGATTGATCCCCTCGAAGTCCCAGGGCGGCGCCGCGGCGCGCAACGTTCCGGCGTCGCGAATCGCGATCTCCCGCAGATGTCCGCGCCGCCAAGTGTCGCGATGCGCCGAGGCCTCATGGTCCGAGTGCGCGCGGGCGCAAGCGATGCCGGCACGACCAAGCGCGACGAGCCACCAATCACTTGGCGCGGCAGCGAAAGCCTTTTGCAACTCGGCGTCGAGAGCTTGCATATTGGCGAGCCGCGTCTGGCCCGTCACAAAGCGCGTGTCCCGCGCGAGATCATCGCGCTGGATCACGGCACAAAGCGCGCGGAATTCCGTGTCGCTCTCCACCGTTATCGCAATCGTGCCATCTGAGGTCGAATAAAGGCCATCGGGCGCCGAATGGCGCGTGTCGCTATGGTTCGGCGCGGGGCCGCCGCGGAGATGGCCGGCGAGTTGCGTCATCAACACGCTGGTGGCGCCGCCCAACATAGTCATCTCGATATATTGCGGCTTGCCGGCGGTGCGGCGGGCGACGAGCGCGGCCAAAACGGCCTCGCAGATGAGTTGGCCGCAATAGAGATCGATCATTCCGTAGTAGCGCGCGCGCTCGCCGCCCTTTGTATCCCCGTTGAGGGTGGCGAAGCCCGAGAACGCCTGGATGTGGGGGTCGGTACAGGGCAGCCCGGCCATGTCTCCCTCACGACCGAAGCCGCTCGAAGAGCAGAACACGATGCGGGGGTTTCGGACGGCGACGACATCGAAGCCGAAGCCCATCCGGTCGATGGCGCCCGAGCGGAAGTTCTCGATCATTACATCGGCCGAGTCGACAAGTTGCCAGGCAAGTCGCCGATCGCCTTCGTCCTTGAGGTTGAGCTTGACCGACCGGCTGTTGGCGTTAAGTGCCGCATAGGTGGTGGTCAGCCCCCGCCACGGCGGCAGCGTGTACATGATGAATTCGTTCGGCGCCTCGATTTTCACGACAGTCGCGCCGAGCTGCGCGAGCTGGGAAGCCGCCCAGGGCGCCACGCCGCCGACGCCGAAATTGACTACGCGGATGCCGCGCAGCGGCAGCGCGCGTGCCGTCACGACGGACCGACTTTCGACACCAATGCGAGCACCTCATTCGTGTGCGCGCCGATCGGCGGCGCTGCAGCAGGCCGATGTCTTCCTTGCGGCTGATTGTCTACCCGCCACGGCAGCCGCACGGTCGCCTCGCCGCCCTCGAAGAAGGCCGAGGCATAGAGCTGCGACTGCGGATGATGAAGCGCCTCGGCAGGCTCCTGAAATGGCACCGACCACCCGCCATGCTTGCGGATCAGCGTGATGGCTTCGTCCCGCGTGTAGCCAGCAAATGCTCGCTCGTAATGTGGTCGCGCCCAGTCGACGCGGTCCTCCATGCCGATCGTGCTGAACCAGTCCTCGCCCACCTCATCGACGAACTTCGCAAGGCCTAGCTCTGCGCACAGCGCGCGCCACGCGGCGCCTTGGGCGGGCAGGAAATCTAGCGTGACCCAACCATCGCGAACGCGATACCCGCGATCTGGCTGACGCGCGATCGCGGTAAGGTGATAGCCCAGCCAGCGGTCCGGGTCCGAGCGCGCCGCCCAGTGGATGGTTTTCAAGGTGGCGGTTGCGCGATCGATAGAGATACGCGAGAGGAGCGGTCCCTGGCCGTCGTCCCGGAGCAGTCCTGCCAGCGCCGCCTGGACTGCGGTTGCAGCCGCCGACACCGAAGCAAGGTCAGCCCCGAGCCGCAGCGGCCGGCCGCCCGGTTCTCCGATGTATCCGGTCACAGCCATTGCGGCCTGCGCGAGGGTTTCGCTGCTGCCGGAACCGCCCGGGACCGGCCCGTCATCCACGATCACGACTGACCGCGTACGCGCGTCGTCGTGGCGGCTTCCGGCGAGCGCCGGCTGCTCGCTCCAGCTCGCGTCGGCGATCACGATATCGGCGCCGGCGCACAGTTTTTCAAAAGCCGTACGCTCCGCCGGGTTGTCGATATCGAGGGCAGCGCACAGCTTCTGTCCGTTGATGACATCGAACATATGACCGCCGGCCCAGGACCGCGCGATGTCCCCCGGTGGCGGCTCGACCTTCGCCACCCTGGCGCCGAGCATCGCGAGATGCCATCCCGCGAACGGGCCAACCAGCCGTTGACACGCCTCCACAACCCGCGTTCCGGACAGCGGAGCCCAGGCACTCATTCGAGCAGTCCCCTATCTCGGATCGAGCGCATCGCCTCGTAGGCCGCCTTGCAGGCGACTTCCACTTGATCGTGATTATGCGCGGTGGAGATGTAGAGCTTGCTTGCCGGATGCACAAAGATATCGCGTTTCAACAGTTCGATGCCGAACTGCTTCGCCGCCGCCCGGTTCGTTGCCGTATAGCTGCGGTAATCGTGGATCTCGCCGTCTCCAAATACCGGATCGGCAAAGGCTGGGGGACCAATCATCTGCAGTGGGACCGAGAGCCTGTGCGCACAATCCTCGAAACCTCGGGCCAACGCGGAGCCGATCTCGATCAGGCGAGCCGGTCCGTTCTCCTCGGCAATGACGTCGAGCGTGGCAAGCCCGGCGGCGGCGGCGATCGCATTGCCGTTGAGCGTGCCGCTCATATAAACGGATCGCCCGTCGTCGGTGCGGCCGGGAACCGTGAGCTCCAGCACGTCGTGCCGCCCCACAACGGCCGCGAGCGGCAAGCCGCCGCCGATCACCTTACCGAGCGAACAGAGATCAGGCTCCACTCCGAAGGCTTCCTGCCCGCCTCCGAGCGCGAGGCGGAATCCAGTGACGACTTCGTCGAAAACGAGCAGGGCGCCGGTGTGGCTGCAGAGGCTGCGGAGGCCGGCGAGAAACCCCGGTCGTGGCAACAGCGATCGCTGCACCGGCTCGACGATGATGGCTGCGAGGCGGTCCGCAACTGGTTTGATGAGTTGAGTCGTGGTCTCAAGGTCGTTGTAGGGCGCGACGAGTATCGTGCTGCTCACCTCACCCGGAATGCCCGCAGAGTCCGGCCGGGCCACGGGATAGTTGGTGCCGTGCGCGGGATTGAGCCCGTGCAGCGCGTAATCATGATGGCCATGATAGGCGCCCTCGAACTTGAGCACGAGATCGCGTCCGGTGAAGGCGCGAGCAAGGCGGAGCGAATAGAACGTCGCTTCCGCTCCGTCGCCTACGAACTTCACTGCTTCCGCGCAAGGCACCATATCGGCGATGCGCGCGGCGAGGCGTGGCGCGACGTCGTTCATGGCGTAAAAAGTGGTGCCGCGCACAGCCTGTTCCTGAATGGCGGACACGACGCGGGGATGCGCATGACCAATCATCATTGGCCCGGATCCGAGCACAAAGTCGATCAGCCGCCGACCATCGGTGGTCCACAGATTGCTCCCCTCGCCTCGATCGGTGACGAAGGCGACCTCGTCGGGCAACTTAAAGGTTCCGAAACAGTTGCCGGGAATGAGTTCGGCGTGCGCGGTCGCTGGATACGTGATCATTTCGGGAGCCCAGGTTGCCGCGGCATCACGACCCAGGAGCCCTCGGCTCGGTTCGAATCGTGCTTGACCGCAACCCCATAATATTCGTGCGCCGCGGTCGGACTGATGTAGCCGTCGTCGAGATCGGCCTGGATCGCCTCTAGGCCACGCTCGGCAGGCGACCCATAACCGCCGCCCCCTGCGGCACGGAAGTGGATGATCGTTCCCTTAGGAAAGTGCATCGGCGCCGTCTTCGAGTTCAGCATCCGGCGCGTTCCCTCAGGCAATTTGACCCAGAACTCCGCCTTTGGCGCCGGCAAGCCGCCGAATAATCCGTATGGCGGAAACTTTGCCCGCTCGGCGGTAAACGTCACCGTCGCATCATGGTCGAGCCTGATCTCGCGCAGGATGCCGGTACCGCCGCGCGTCCGTCCGGCGCCGCCGCAGTCTTCGGAGATCGCATAACGCAGGACATGAATCGGAAAGCTCATTTCGAGCGCCTCGCTGGGCGTATTCCCGGTGTTGCCGACATTCACGCGCCGTGCGTTGACGCCGTCGCCATTTAGGTTCGCGCCCTGTCCCGCCCCATGCGTCTCGACCATCAGCAACTCGCGCTCGCGACGCTCGTCGCGCACGCGTGCGCCGAGCGACAGCACGCCGGAACTCCCGCTTCCGGCCGCGCAGACTCGTTCCGGCACGGCACTCGCCAGCGCTCCGATGATGACGTCTACGATGCGCGACGCAGTTTCGTGATTCCCTGCGATGACGGGCGCGGGCGGCATCGGGTTCACCACCGTCCCGAACGGGGCCTCGACTTTGATCGGCCGGTAGGAACCCGAATTGGGCGGGTTTTCCGGATCGGTCAGGCACTTGATCGCGTAGCAGGTGGCTGACACCGTCACGGCAATCGGAGCGTTCATTCCGCCCCGCACCTGCGGGGACGAGCCGGTGAAATCAACGTTGATTTCATCGCCCTTTACGGTGACGCGCACGGCGATCTTGATCGGATCGTCGCTGATTGCATCGTTGTCGCAATAGTCCTCGAACGTGTAGGAACCATCCGGGATGCAGGCGATCGTCGCCCGCGTCAGCTGTTCGGAGGCATCGACGATGTGTTCCATCGCGGCCTCGAATCTCTCGACGCCGTATTTCTCACAGAAGCTGATAACGCGCCGCTCGGCCGCGACGCAGCCGGCGAATTGCGATCGCAAGTCGCCGAAGCGCTCCCGCGAGTTGCGCGTGTTGTGCAGCAAAACGTCGACGATATCCTGATTGAGAATGCCCTCCTTGAAGATGCGCACCGGCGGAATGCGCAAGCCTTCCGCATAGATGTCGGGCATCGTCGCTGAATAGCTGCCGGGGCCGCCGCCGCCGACATCAACGTAGTGACCGCGCACTGCCGTGTAGGCGACGATTCGGTCGTTGAAGAAGACCGGCTTCGCCATGATGAAATCGGGCAGGTGGTTGTTACCCTGATAGGGATCGTTCTGATAGACGACGTCCCCGGGCTTGAGGCTCTCCGGTGGGATGCGGACGAGGCACGCGCCAAGGGACATCGGCATCGAGGCGAGGTGGATCGGGATATCGCCTATCCCCTGCACCGCAAGTTCACCGCGGCTCGTCAAGAGGCCGCAGGACAAGTCACCGGCCTCCTTCCAGAGATTCGAATAGGCGGTGCGGACGACTACGGCCTTCATCTCCGCGACTGCATTGATGAGTCCGGCGCGCAGCACCGCTAAGGTGGTGGCGTCAAGATTTGCCTGGCTCATGGCGCGCCGGCCTGCACGAGGAGATTGGAATAGGCATCCGCTCGGACGCCCTTGCCCGGTGGAATGAGCAAGGTCGAATCGCTCTGCTCCACGATCGCCGGTCCCGCGAGGTGCGTTCCAGGGAGGAGGGCGGCGCGCGCATAGACCGGCACGACGAGCCGGTCTGCTTTGGTTCCTCCAAATCCCACCTTTCGGGTTGCGGTGGGTTCGGCGCGCGGCGAGCCCGCCAGCTTGCCAGCGCTGGCGCGGTCGCCGCGGTGCAGGCGCCCGACGGCCCTGAGCCGCGCATTCACCGCCTCGACCGGTTCATCCGGTACGCTGAAGCCGTAGAGCCGCTCATGCATGGCATGGAATGCTTTTGTTGTTGCGGCAAGCCAACCAACGCCAGCGCCCTCGACCGGCACGCTCACGCTCGACTGCTCGCCGGCGTAACGCATGTCCACGGCGCGGAACAGTTCACGTCGCCCCGGCTCGATCCCTTCTGCCTTTAGCTCGGCGTGGGCCCCTGAAACCAAGTCTTCGAATAGTCGGTCGAGATCGGCTTCGAGCTTGTCCGCCACGGGTGCCAGATGCGTCACCACGTAGTCGTGCGTCACGTCGCTCACCACGAGGCCAAGAGCAGACAGGCACCCGGGAACCGTAGGAACCAGGATTTTCGGGATTTCGAGCTCGGCGGCAATGTCCACCGCATGCATCGGGCCGGCACCACCGAACGCGATTAGCGAAAAGTCGCGCGGGTCGTAGCCGCGGCCGACCGAGACCGCGCGTGTGGCCCCTGCCATCGCGGCGTTCACGATGCGCCGGATACCCCACGCCACTTCCCACGCATCCATCCCGAGCTTGCGCCCGAGCCGCTCGCATGCGCGGTGGGCAAGATCGGGATCAAGTGCCACCTCCCCGCCTAGTTTCTGCTCGGTGCCGAGCACACCGAGCACGAGATTGGCGTCGGTGACCGTCGGCTCCTCGCCGCCGCGGCCGTAACAGGCCGGACCCGGTGTCGCGCCGGCGCTCTGCGGCCCGACGCGGAAGTGGCCTGCGGCATCAACCCAGCCCATACTGCCGCCGCCCGCACCGATGGTCAGGATGTCGACCGACGGCACCTTGACGGGCATGTCCATGACATAACGCTCGTGCGTCATTGGCATGTCCTTATTAGGAAGCAGGCACACATCGAAGCTCGTGCCGCCCATGTCGATAGTGATGCCGTTGTCGAGGCCGGCCTGGTCGATCAGGTAGCGACCGGCGACCACGCCGCCGCTCGGGCCGGACAGCAGCAATGTGACGGGGAGCTGCGCCGTCCGCTCGGCCGATGCCACGCCCCCATTCGACTGCATGACCCAAAGACGTGTGTGGGGACTCCACTCCGCGATCGCCTCCTGCACGCGTCGCAGATAGCCGCCGACGATCGGCGCCAGATAGGCATTGAGCGCGGTCGTGCTCGACCGCTCGAATTCGCGGAATTCAGGCAGGACCTCGGACGAGATCGAAATCAGCGCGCCAGGCATCTCGCGCGCAAGGATGTCGCGGACCGACCGCTCGTGGGCGCTGTTGAGATAGGAGTGCAGCAGGCACACCGCCACGCTGCCGATGCCGCGTCGCGACAGGACGCGTGCTGCATCAACCACCGAAGATTCATCGAGCGGCGTCACGATGTCACCGCGATGATCGATGCGCTCGACGACCTCCAGGCGATCGCGGCGGCGGATCAGAGGCGGAGGAGGGTTGGCTCGCAAATCGTAGATCTGTTCGGGTGGCCGCGTCAGCCGGGCGATTTCCAGTACGTCACGGAATCCTGCGGTGCAGATCATCCCGATGCGCGGGCCCGTCCGCTCGAGGGTTGCGTTGGTGGCAACCGTCGTGCCGTGGATCAGATACCGGATATCCGCTTCACCCGCTTCGCCGAGCTTGTCGACCGAAGCGATCACTGCACGCGACGGGTTGGCCCTGTTGGAGGAAACCTTGGCGCTCGCAACCAGACCCTCTTCCTCATCCCATAATACACTGTCAGTGAAGGTCCCGCCGGTATCGACACCGATTCGCTTCATCCGCGAGCCTCGCGAAGCCGCTGTACGGGTGGGGCCGGAACCGGCGTGCCGGTCTCGAGAGCGAATTTGACATAGGCCTCGCGAATCGCCGTGGTCACGGGACCGGGTACCGGGCCCGGCAGCCGCTCGCCGTCGATCGCACCGACAGCGGCGATCGCCTCCAAGGACGAAGTAACAAAGACCTCGTCGGCCGCGTTGATATCATAACGCGTGAGGTTGGTTTCGCTGCACTCGTAGCCGATCCGACGCGCAGTCGCGATTACGTGCTTGCGCGTGATGCCGGAGAGCGCCAGCGACTCCTGCGGAACGAACACACGATCGTCGTGCACGGCGAAGAGATTCATGCCATGTCCCTCGGAGACATAGCCGTCCGGATCGCGCATGATCGCCACGTCTGCACCATGATCCTGCGCTTCCAGGAAGGCCATGATGTAAGTGAGGTAATTGTTGGCCTTGATGCGCGCATCGAGGCTTGACGGTGCAGGCCGGTGATAACTCGAGAAGGCGGCGGTCAGCGTTTCGATCTCTCCGGTATAGGCGACCCTGCGATCCCCAATCTGAGGAATGATGACCAGTGTTGCCGGCCCGAGCTTGTTCGAATATTTGAGACCGAGCGGCCCGGTCCCTCGACTCAACAAGGGCCGCAGATAGCCCATCCTGCTTTCCGCCATGCCGTTACGCGCGGCGGTTTCAAGGATGAGAGCCTTAAGCTCTGCCTCCGACACCGGGACGGTGATGCGCAGCATCCGCGCGCTCTTGAACATTCGCGCGACGTGCTCATCCAGATGCAGCGCGCGACCGCTGCAAACGCCTATCCCCTCGAAGCAGCCGTCGCCGTAAAGAAAGCTGTGATCGGTAACCGGGACTTTTGCATCGTCGTCCTCGACGAACCGGCCGCTCAAATAAAACCACATTGCGCTCACTCCATAGATTGGAAGCGCCAGACCTTATCTCTTGGACACTATCGCACGTCTCTGTTCAACAATACTACCATCGGGACTGACAGCGGCTCAAAGCCAAGCGAGGGGACGGCTATCGGCTGTTGCCCGGGAGCGGAGAGATTGCAATAAAAGTGACACTTGAAAGCGATGGCGGTGCACGCGGCTCGGAATTTTCGGCTGCGGCACGTGCGGCTAACGTTGCATTTTCTCACAACGGTCAAGAGGCTCGCGATCCACATCACGAACCGCGCCAAGATTGCCCATGCGGAAGCGAAAAAAGAGGCCGCGGCGCATAGCCAGCAGACCAACAATTTCTGAATTTCCAATTTACTCCCCACCCCCCGGGGGGGCCTGGTGTGTCTCGGCCCCAGAGTCGGTGGCTGAAGCGTGCAACGGAACATCCCGACTGACTCGAGAGCACTCGAGCGCCAAGGTTGCTCCGTACTCGTCGTCATTGATGCGTGCGAAACATCATATTGGGGATATCCCACTGCTTTTCACTCCTCGAAATGCGGCCCTAGCAATCGATGGATGTGCGACCCATAATTCTCCAATGGGCAAGTTGTATTATGAGCGCGCTGACTACTCGGCGGTGGTGAAGAATAGGGCACCTCCTCCGAAGGCATGGAGGTGGGAGATTTACCGTGCCGGAAATACCAATCCGATCAAGCAGTCACCGATCTATTTTGAAACTACCGCAGCGGCCAGAAGGGCGGGAAAAGATGCCCTTAAGGAGCTGTTGAACAAGCTCTTCACCTGATCGCTCTCCAATCCCACTCGTCCCCGGAGCCGATCTCCCGAACGGCAGGCCGGCCCACTCGTAGGCTCGCACGCCGCGGGCGCGCGAGATGTAGCAGCAGTACCAACGGCATTGGTCGCAGGAACGTCGGATTCGCGATTTCCGCCGATAGATTAGTGCCTGAATTCCTCGACGAGCTCCGGATCGAAGCTCTTGCGGCTGTAGATCGAGCACGCGCCGCCGCAATGTGTGAGCGTTGAGGCGTGCCACGGAATCCCGAACGCTTCCGCGAGTGCGCGGTATATGCCCACTGTCCCATTCGGGACCTCATCAGCAGTCATGTTGTGCGCGTCGAAGTGCAAGCGGACCAGTTGGCGGTCGAACTGAAGGCAGCAAAACTCTCGCCAATACGGGATGCTAGGTTTGTCGAACCAGGTGTTCAAAATGGTCACTCCGCGATCGCGTTGACGGGCGATACCAAAAGGGGGAAGTTGATCTGAGGGATGGGATTGGCCATTGGCCCGCAACGCTGGGGAAATCGAATGCGCTCGATGAGATACTTCCAATGCGCTGCCGTTGCGATTGCTGCGGCGGGCTTGGCGGCGCGCAGCCACGCCGGTTCCATCCCACCGGGATGGGAAGCCAACAACATGGAGCCCATCGGGTATACCGCTCTCGACAACCGCAAGGGCGCCTTCAAGATGGCCATCAAGAAGGTAAACGGCCATTGGTATCTCTACATGGGGCATCTGTGGCATTACGGCTGGAGCATCGTGGACGTCACCGATCCGAAGGATCCAAAATTCCTGAAGACCATCCCGGGTCCCGGAAACACCTGGACCATCCAGATGACCCTCCACGATAACATCATGGTAACGGCGCTGGAGAAGTCGTCGCTTGCTTGGGGCGCCGATCCGAATAAGCCAAATGACGAAGGCATTCTGATCTGGGACATCAGTGATCCGATCAATCCCCGGCAGCTCTCGCACTGGAAGACGGGCTCGACCGGGACGCACCGCAATTCATATCCGGGCGGCAAGTACGTCTATTTGTCGGCGGCCGCGCCGGGATTTAGCTCAAACATCCTCGTGATTCTGGACATCAGCGATCCGGCTCAGCCAAAAGAGGCTGGTCGGTGGTGGATGACGGGGCAGAAGGCGGGCGAGGCCAAATTGGAAGGACCGGAGGGGTTTCATGGACCGGCCAATATCAGCTCGGATGGCAAGATGGCCTCGATGGCTTATTCCCCGGCGGTGATCAATCTTGATATCAGCGACGCCACCAATCCGAAGCTGATCGGCAAGCTCACGTTCAGCCCGCCGTTCCTTGCGGCCGGTGCACCATCGCTGCACTCGGTTCTGCCGCTGTGGGACCGGAATTTGCTATATGCGAACTCCGAGGCGATCGCGGAACGCTGCAACGAAGCGCTCAATTTCGCAGGGCTGATCGACAACCGGATCGGCAGGCCACCGGTCGCCAACACCATGAGATCGTCGCGAAAGACGCGGTCGCGCACGAGACGTTCGGCATCCGAGCCATTGTTGGCATGGAAGGCGGCGATGCCCCTGCCTTTGATCTCGGCAACGTAAACCGTCATGATTTTGGATCCTACCAGATCGAACGGCATATGGGCTTTTAGTTCGGACACCCGGACATCAGTCGCAGAAAGGGTCAAGCCATGCGCATTTACGGTAGTGGGCTCCTTTGAATAAGCCG
>Ga0070699_100000844_pt1 | contig 28376 bp, 29 predicted proteins | sample KBSK1503metaG_FD_65473 | JGI IMG/M metagenome (GOLD analysis project Ga0070699, IMG submission 65473) | Corn, switchgrass and miscanthus rhizosphere microbial communities from Kellogg Biological Station, Michigan, USA - KBS K1-50-3 metaG | ecosystem: Host-associated > Plants > Roots >...
GATGCCGGGCATGCGGCAGCGGTGGCCGGAAGGACGGTTCTACGGGTTCGACGACATCTACGGCGCCGATCGCCTCGCGTATCGCGGTCCGGAGTTCGGCTGGTTTGCCATCCCGGATCAGTACTCGCTCGATCGCCTCGACGCGTTCGAGATCAGCCGGCCGTCGCGCCAGCCGCTGTTCGTCTTCTTCCCCACCATCAGCACACACTTCCCGTTCAGTCCCACGCCGCCCTATCAGCCCGACTGGCGCCGGATCACCGACGCACACCCGTACGACGGCCCAGACATCGTCCGCGCCTACGCGCGCGAGCCGAACTGGGTCGACTTCGGACCCGGGTATGTGGACGCGCTGTCGTACGACTTCACGTCGATCGCCGGCTACGTCCGTGCGCACGCGGATCGCGACATGGTGATGATCGTGATCGGCGATCATCAGCCGCCGGCCGCCGTCAGCGGCGAACACGCGTCGTGGGACGTGCCGGTTCATGTGATCGCCAGCCGGCCGGCGGTGCTCGATCGCCTCGTCAGTCACGGATTCCAGCGCGGTTTCACACCGCGGCGTCCGTCGCTCGGGCACATGCACGCGCTGCTGCCGATGCTGCTCGACGCGTTTGGCGACTCGCGGCCCTGAAAGGGCCGCGCCACATTCGAACCCCGCAGCCCTGAAAAGGCCGCACTCGACCGCTTCACCGGCTTCGCGAGCCGCGGATTGCGCCCGGCCAAAGTTGTGTAAGATGTCGTCCGGTTTCGGATCATCCGAATCAGGACGACCGCGCGATGGTCATCGTGTTTTCGTGACGTTCGTAGCGCGCGGCTGATCCCGATTCTGCGAGGACGTGTGTAATCACGCGGGCGCGATCGCGATCACCCGCAGCGGGCTGCCGCTGCCGCCGACGATCTTCAGCGGCGCGGCGATGACGATCGATCCGGTCGGCGGAAGCTGATCGAGATTGCAGAGGCTCGCGAGGCCGAACTTCCCGGCGCCGTGCATGATCGTGTGGTTCGGGAACGGCGGATCGAACGTGCCCGCCTGCCCCGCGTCGGTGCCGATCGTCTCGACGCCGACGCCGAGCACGTCGCGCTCGTACGCCAGCATCTTCGACGCGCGCGCATCGAAGCCCGGGCTGTGCGGGCCGGCGGCATCCGCGTTCACGAACGCCTTCGCGTCGGTCCTCCTGCTCCATCCGGTTCGCAACAGCAGCCACGCGCCGGCCGGGATGCGTCCGTGCGCCCCTTCCCACTGCTCGATGCGCGCGGGCGTCAGGAGAAAATCGGGGTTCGATGCCACGTCCGCGGTGACGTCGATGACGCACGCGGGACCGACGAGCCGCCGGACCGGAATCGTGTCGCAGGCGTTGTCCGGCAGATCCTTCCCGGTGATCCAGTGAATCGGCGCGTCGAAGTGCGTGCCGGTGTGCTCGCCGAGGCGGATGATGTTCCAGTACCACGCCGGCCCTTTCTCGTCGTACCGCGAGATCACTTCCATCGTCAGCCCCGGCGACGGCGCGAACATCGGCGGCAACCCGATGACCGGCGTCGCCGGACCGAGCGGCGCCGTCAGGTCGACGACCTTCAGCATGCCGCGGCTCAAGCCCTCGACGACCTGCATCAACACTGTGGAAGTCATGATCCTCTCGCTTCGTCGATCGCGTCGGCGAGCGCCGCTCGAAACCGCTCGACCTCGTCGAGCGTGTTGTAGTGCACGAGCGACGCGCGCACGGCGCCGCCGGGCATGAGCCCGAGCCGCGCCATCAGCCGGGGCGAATACATGTGACCGCTGCGCACGCCGACGTCGCGCGCCGCGAGGCCGTCCGCGACCACAGACGAGTCGACGCCGTCGACCGTGAAGGTCAACGTCGGCACCCGCTCGTCGAGCCGCGAGCGATCGGTGACGCCGTGCACGGTCACGCCGCGAATGCCCTGGAGCGCATCGAGCATCGCGGTCGAGAGCATCCGTTCGTAATCGGCAACCGCCGCCATCGCGGCACCCACCGATCCGCCTCCCAGCTGCTCGAGGTACTCGATCGCGGCTTCCATGCCGGCGACGTTCTCGTACGCGTAGGTGCCGGCCTCGAGCTTGTCGGGCATGACGTCGGGGATGAAGTCTTCGCGAAAGGTCGGTAGGCGATTGATCGCCTCGCGACGGCACCAGGCGAATCCCATGTGCGGCGCAAAGATCTTGTATCCGGAGCAGACGAGATAATCGCAGTCGATTGCCTGGACGTCGATCGCGCCGTGAGGCGCGTAATGCACGGCGTCGAGGAACACTTCGGCGCCGACGGCGTGCGCCCGCCGCCCGACATCCGCGACGTCCACGATGGTGCCGGTCGCGTTCGACGCGACCGTGCAGGCGACCAGCCGCGTCCGCTCGCCGAGCACGGCGTCGAGATCGGCGGGATGCAGCCGCCGGTCGGAGTCGCGGACGCGCCACCAGACGATTCGGGCACCGAACCGCTCGAGCGCCAGCCACGTCGCGACGTTCGCCTCGTGATCGAGCTCGCTGACGACGACCTCCGGACGCGATGCGAGCGTCTGGCCGACGGCGAGGCTGATCGCGCGGATGAAGGAGGTCGCGTTGAGGCCGAACGCGATCTCGTCGGCGCCGCGCGCGTTGACGAAGGCGGCGACTCGCGTGCGGGCGCGCGCGATCATGGCGTCGACCTCGCGCGAGTGGCGGTACGGGCCGCCGCGCTGAACGTTGCGCGCGAGGAGATGATCGGTCACGGCGTCGATGACCGGCGACGGAATCTGCGCGCCCGCGGCGTTGTCGAAGAAGATGAAGCGGCCGGCGCGCGCGAGCGCCGGAAACCGTCGCCGCACGTCATCGATCGGAAACGCGTCCACGGGCGGTGCGGCGCGCCGCTGCCGGATACCCTCGTCGGTCGTCATTGCCGCCGCGCATGCTAGCACTAAGAGCAGGCCGCTGAGTCAAGCTCGCCACCACGGCGGACACGGAGGAAAAACGGGGCGGAGTGAATTTCCCGCAACGCACACTCTAAAATAGAAGGACCGTGCCCGCCCTGATTGAAGCGATTGGCATCAAGCGCAAGATGTTCTTCGAGTTCGAGAATGCGCCGTACCATTGCCTCGACGTCGAGGTCTCGAAGCCGACCGCGCGCGGCGGCCAGACGCTGGTCCGCATCAAGATGAGGAATCTGCTCACGCGGGCGGTGTTCGACCGCACGTTCAAGGCGGGCGACAAGTTCGCCGAGCCGGATCTCGTCACCGTACCGGCGTCGTACCTCTACGCCGACGGCGACGGGTTTCATTTCATGGACCAGGAGAGCTTCGAGACGCTGACGCTCAGATCCGATCGCGTCGGCGACGATCGCCAGCTGCTCGTCGACAACGTCGTCGTGCAGATCATGAAATACAACGGCAACCCGATCGGCCTGCAGTTCCCGCCGCACGTGGAGTTGACGGTGGCGTCGACCGAGCCGGGCGCCCGCGGCGACACGGCGGGCGCCGCGACGAAGGTCGCGGTGCTGGAGACGGGCCTCGAGATTCGCGTGCCCCTCTTCATCAAAGAGGGCGAGAAGGTGAAAGTGCACAGCGAAACGCGGGAATTCGCGGGAAGGGCATAGCGTAGCGATGACCGTCCGAGCGACGAGCGTTGCGATCGTGCTGGCCACGAGCCTGCTGGCTGCCTCCGATCCTCCGGTGACGATCGACATCGCCGACTACGTCGAGATGCCGATGACCGGAAAGGTGGACGGCAAGGGTCAGACCGACGGGATGCTCGCGCGCGTCAACTCGCTCCGCGAGGAGCCCGGCGGCGCGACGCGGTTCTTCGTGAACGATCTCAACGGGCCGCTCTACATTCTCGACAAAACGACGAAGAAGCTCTCCGTCTATCTCGACTTCAACGGCCGCGAAGGCCATCACGGTCTGTTCCGCAAGTTCGCCTACGAAGTCGGCTACGCGAACGGCCTGAACAGTTTTCAATTCGACCCCGACTACCGCGCGAACGGGAAGTTCTACACGGTCCACATCGAGGATCCTTCGCTCGCCGGCTCGAATGCGCCCGACAACTCGAACCTGCCGGCGTTGAACCTCGCGGGATACACGACGACGACGCCCATTCCGACGCCGGGACCGATTCAGCGCGAAGGAGTGCTCATCGAATGGACCGACACGAATCCCTCGAACGCGACGTTCGAGGGCACGGCGCGCGAGCTGATGCGCGTGCCCCTCAACACGCGCATCCATACGCTGGCCGACTTGAGCTTCAACCCGTCGGCACGCCGCGGCGACGGCGAGTGGCGCGTGCTCTACATCGGATGCGGCGACGGCGGATCGGGCGAAGCGAAGAGCAGCATCCGCATGAACCCGCAGCGGCTCGACACGCTCGTGGGAAAAATCCTGCGCATCGTGCCGGACACGGCCGAACATCAGTCGTCGAGCGTGCTCAGCGACAACGGCCGCTACCGCGTTCCGAACGATAATCCGTTCGTCTCGACCGCCGGCGCACGCAGGGAGGTCTGGGCGGTCGGCCTGCGCAATCCACATCGCCTCACCTGGGCCGACGGCCATCTGATCGCGAACTCGATCGGCCTGCACACGTGGGAGACGGTCAACATCATTCACAAGGGCGCGAACTACGGCTACTCGCTGCGCGAAGGCAACGAGGCGCTGCAGTTCGACAATCACACCACCGCGCTGCCCGAGGCCGACAAGATTCCGGTGCAGGTCACCGATACGGTGACTGCGGGCACGGTCGCGCCGACGTACCCGGTCATCCAATATCCGCACAAACCCGGCGGCGGCGACGCCGTCGGCACCGGCTTCTTCTATCGCGGCAACCTCGTGCCCGGGCTCCGCGACAAGTACGTCTTCACCGACATCTCGACGGGCCACATCTGGTACGCCGATCTCGAGGAGATGCTCGCCGCCGACGATGGCGATCCGCGGACGATGGCGACGATGCACGAGGTGAAGATCCGCTGGAAGGGTCAGGTGTACGACACGATGTTCCCGATCGTGGAGAGCGCGTACCACGCGCGCGGAGGGAAGAGCGCGCATCTGCCGGGCCTCGCGCTCGTGTCCGGCGAGGGTCGCGCTGACACGCACGTCGCGTCCGACGCGGCCGGTGAGCTCTACGTACTTTCGAAAAGCGACGGTGTCATCCGGGTCGTCACGCGTCCCCGGTGAGGTTTTCAGCCGCACGGTACACCGGCCCGCCCGCACAGCCCTCCGGTAAAGCGGCCGCTCCGCCCTCTTTTCCGAGCACATCCGCGCAGCTTCGCCGGACAGCTGTCTTGATCGTCGAAGGAACATCGATTGCAACGACCCTCCGCAGACCGCAGCTGCTCGTAGACGCGCGTCACACGGATTCGATCCGGCTGCATTCGCGGTGTGTACCGCGAAATTTTTACCGTCGCAAAACCCGACATGCCTATGACTGAGGAGCGTTTTGGCAGTCGCCTGCGGCGCGAACGCGAGCGCCGGCACATCGCCCTGTCGTCGATTTCGGCCAACACGAAAATCAACGTGGCGTTGTTCGAGGGGCTGGAACGCGACGATGTCTCCAGGTGGCCGTCGGGCATTTTCCGGCGCGCCTTCATCCGCGCGTACGCCGAAGGCATCGGGCTCGACCCCGACGCCGTCACGCGCGAGTTCAACGAGCGCTTTCCCGATCCGGAGCTGGCGGCCGCCGCGGCTCCTGAGGTGAAGCCCGCGATGACGGCGCACGCCAACACCGTGCTTCGGCTGACGCTCGCGGATGCGGGCACGCCGTTCATCAGGGGACGCGTCATCCCCGACATGCGCCGCCGGTGGGCGGCGGTCGCGTCGGATGCGTGCGTCGCCGTGGCGATCGCGGTCGTGGTGTTCCTGGCGTCCGGAAAGTTCTGGGCGCCGCTCAGCGTGACGGCGCTTGGGTACTATCTCGGCGGGATCCTGCTGCTCGGCAATACGCCGGGCGTCTGTCTGTGGGGGCGCGCGGCCGAGCAGACGGCCATCGCCGTGGACGGCATCAGGCTCCCGCGCTGGGTCCGTCTCATAACAGCTCGTCTTTCGTCTCGCGCGTCGCGAGTCACCCAATAATCGACAGAACCGCGGCCACGTTCTTTAGTCGCGCAGGGGCCCACCCCCGGCGCCTCGCTCGGGCCGCAGGCGCTGCTCGGCGAGCACGGCGCGGAACATCGCCTCGTCGATGTCCACTTCCAGCTTGTATCCCTCCGGATCGATGAACGGGTTCGGACCGCCCTTCCCGAGCTTCGCGTACTTCTCCTCGAGGTTGTACATGCCGGGATGCGAGCCCAGCGGTACATCGCACGGCAGCGAGCGCGCCACCTTGAACGTCCGCTCGAACTCCTCGGCGATGTGCGGCGCCTCCGCGTTGTTCACGAGCCTGAATCCGGGATTGGTGCCGAAGCTGCCGATGATGACGACGTCGTAAGTCTTTCCGTTCTCCTGCGCTTTCAGCGTCCAGGTGGTGCAGCCGCGGGTGTGGCCCGGCGTCAGGTGCGCGACGAGCGTCGTTCCGCCGAGCGTGACCGATTCGCCGTCGTGAAGCACGCGATCGATCGGGTGTTCTTTGCCGCCCGGCTTCATCGCCTGAAGCGCCGGCACGTCTTCGGCCATCGCCATCACCTGCGCGCCCGTCAGCTGCTTCACGAGGGCGTCGCCTTCCTGATGATCACCGTGCGCGTGACTGCCCAGGAGGATTTTGATGTCGGAGAATTTGAAGCCCAACTGCTCGACCGACTTCTGGATCGTCGGCACGTTCCGTTCGTACGTGCTGTTGACGAGAATGTGCCCCTGCGGCGTCGTGATGAGAAACGACGCGAGGCTCTTCGTGCCGACGTAATAGACGTTGCCGATCACCTTGTGCGGCGGGAACGGCGTCGTCATGTCGTCGGGGCCGCCGACGTTGCGCTGAAAGAGCGAGAGCTGCGTGAACGTGTGGCCGCGGATCGTAATCGTCGGCCCGGGCTGCTGGTTTCCGCGCGCGCGGCCGCCCTGGGCATGCGCGATGACGGCGGCCGAGACGACGAGAGCCATCACGACCGCGTGAGATACTGGCGCCATGCATGCAGTCAGTCGTTTTCCCATCCCGGACCTCGCAACGCTTCCAGAGGATATCCGAAGCCGCATTCTCGCGGTGCAGGAGAAGGTCGGATTCATCCCGAACGTGTTCCTGGCGTGGGCGCACCGCCCCGACGAGTTCCGCGCGTTCTTCGCGTATCACGATGCGCTGATGGAGAAGCCTGGCGGGCTGACCAAGGCCGAGCGCGAGATGATCGTCGTCGCGACGTCAGCCCTGAATCATTGCCACTACTGCGTGATCGCGCACGGCGCGATCCTGCGGATCAGAGCGAAGAAGCCGCACGTCGCCGACCAGGTCGCCATCAACTATCGCAACGCGGATCTGACGCCGCGCGAGCGCGCGATGCTGGACTTCGCGGTCAAGGTCGCCGAGCGATCGCACGAGGTGAACGACGCCGACTTCGCCGCGCTCAGGAGCCACGGGATGACCGACGACGACATCTGGGACATCGGGTGCATCACGGCGCTCTTCGCGCTATCGAACCGCATTGCCAACATGCTCGCGCTGAAGCCGAACGCCGAGTTCTACACGATGGGTCGATGATGAGGCTATCGGCCCCGCGCTTTGTTTCCTTCGCCGGCAGAGCCCGCAGGTTCCCAACCACAGCAGACGCAGAGACACAGAGATTCAACCGCAGAGAACGCGGAGCCCGCAGAGTAGACGCCGATCCGTTCGGCGGCCGGCCGGCGCAGCCGGCCGGCATGCGCGGCCGGATCGGATGGAAACACGAGCCACTTCGTGATCAAGTGTGGCTCGTGTTTCAATCCGACTCCGGTCGCGCGCGCCGCTTCGCGGCGCCGCCGAACGGGGCGCTCCGTGTCTTTGTGTCTCTGTGGTTGGGAACCTGCGGGCTCCGCTAATTCGCACGCAGCACGTTCAGCGGATCGAGCCGCGAAAGGGAGCTGCGTCAGGTTTGCGGCAGCGCGTGGTGCTCGATGAATTTCTCGACGGCTGATTCGTCGACGTCGGTGAAGACGAGGCCGACGCGATAGCGAAACGGCCGCCCTTTGGCCGACTGTTCGCGCCGCGCCCACAGGAGGCGTCCCTGACAGAAGCACGGCGCCTCTTCGGACAACAGCGACACGGTGACAATGCGGCCCACCTCGGGCGAGGTGGCGCAGATCACCTGCGCGCCGGTGACCGAGAGATCGACGAGCACACCGGGCTGCCGATCGATTTGGATTTTCGTTCGCGCCGGGAATTCATATCGCTTCGCGCTCTTGCCGGCCAGCTCCGACGGCGAGGGCGGCAGCGCCTCGAGCTCCGACGCCAGATCGACGTCGCGATCCTTCGATCCGCGATCGCGCTCGAACAGCTGAAGCTCGAGGAGGCGAATCCGTTCGGTCGTTGCGGCGAGCTGTTCGCTGAGTCCGGCATCGGCTCGCGCAGGTGGCGCCGTCCGGCTCGCCGCTTCGAGGCGCGCGGCGAGCGCGTCGCGCTCGTGGATCGCCGCCTCGGCCCGCGCCTCCGCTTCCTGCAGCGCCTTCGTGGTCCGCGACCGCTTCGCTTCGATCGCGTCGAGGCGCGATTCGACGGCCGCCTGCATGCCCTGAACGGTTTTCTTTGCGGCCTCGAGCATCGCGGCCAGACGCTCGTTCTCCGCGACGGCGGCCGAGGCGCGACCTTCGGCGTCGGCGATGCGCGCGTCGGCGTCGGCGATGATTGCGTCGGCGTCGGTGGTACGCGTGGCGGCGTCGCTGGCACGGGCGTCGGCGTCAGTCGCGCGCTCGCTGGCCTCCCTGGCGCGGCCCTCGGCTTCGGTCGCTCGCACGGTGGCCTCGCTGGCTCGGGACTCGGCTTCGCTCGCCCGCGCGGTGGCCTCACTGGCTCGGGCCTCAGCTTCGCTCGCACGCGCGTCCGCCTCGCCCGCGCGCGCTTCGAGCTCACCGATTCGAGCCTCCATCGACGAAGCGCGCGCCTCCGCCTCGGCGGCTCGCTGCTCCGCGGCTTCGGCGCGAGCGTTGGCGTCGCCGGTTCGCGCGTCGGCCTCTGCGATTCGCTGGCTGGCTTCGCCGATCCGAGCGTCCGCTTCGGAAGCGCGCGCGCTCGATTCGGCGGCACGCGCGTCGACGTCCCCGGCGTGCGTCATGGCCTTCGCCGCTCGCGCGTCGGCGTCCTCGGCGCGCGCCTTGGCTTCGGTCGCCTGCGCATCGGCGTCGACGGCTCGCGCCTCCGCTTCAGCGGCACGTCGCATCGCCTCTGTCGCTCGCGCATCCGCTTCGTCGGCGTGTGTTCTGGCTTCAGCCGCTCGCGCTTCGGCCTCGCCGATTCGTGTGTCGGCCTCGCCGGTTCGTGTGTCGGCCTCGGCGATTCGTGTGTCGGCCTCGCCGATTCGTGCTTCGGCCTGGTCGGCTCGTGCCTCGGCTTTGGCGGTTCGTGTTTCGGCTTCGGCGGCTCGGGCTTCGGCTTCGGCAGCGCGCCCGCTCTCGTGCGCCGCTCGCCTCTCCGCGTCGGCCACGCGGGCCTGCGCCTCCTGCAATTGCCTCCCGGTTTCCGCGCGCTCGGCAGCGGCGGCCTCGACTCGCGTGTCGGTGGCGCTCTGGATCGCGGCGGCCTCCTGCCGCGCCGATTCGGCCGCCACCGCCATCGCATCACGTTCCTTCGCGGCCTCCTCCGCGCGCTGGATCGCCGCGGCGTGCTGCGCCTCCAGATCCGCGTAGCGCCGCTCGAGCGCATCGGTCGCCGCGCGACGGTACTCCTCGTCCGTGGCGCGCGAGTCCGACAGCTGCTCGAGGGCGTCCGATTTCACCTGCAGCTCCGCTTCGAGCGCCGCGCTGCGCTCGCGCTCGATTTGCAGGGTGAACTCGAGCTCCTCGATCTTCCGCGCGTCTTCTTCTGCCTGGCGGAAGTCGCCCGCGGTCTGCTGAACCGCCGCGAGTTGATTTTCGAGCGACGCGCGCGTCTCGGACAGGTGCGCGACCGCTTCACGCTGGCGCGCGAGCTCGGCGTCGAGCGCCGCGCTGCGCTCGCGCTCATGGCGCAGCGCGCGATCCATTTCCTCGAGGGCGTCGCGCGGACCGGCGCCGGCCGCGAGCGCCTGTTGAAGCGCCGCCTGCGCGCGTTCCAGCTCACGAAGCGTGCGCGCCGCCGCCTCGCGCTCTTCGCCGAGCGTTTTCTGGTCATCCTCGATCTCGTGGCGGAGCCGGGCGCCGGCCTTGCGCTCGGCCTCGAGCATCTTGCGCGCCTGATCGAGATCGTGCTGCAGCGTCTGGATCGTGGAGCGCTCGGCCTCGAGCGTGCGCTGCGCGTCGGCGGCCGCTGCCGCGGCGCGATCCTGCGCGTGCAGCTGCGCTTCGAGTGACGCGCGCGTCGCAGCGGCTTCGGCTTCCGCCGTCGCGACGCGCGCCAGCTCGAGCACCAGGTTCTCGATCGACGCGCGCGGATCGGGATGCGCGAGCGCGCCCTCGAGCGCCGCGAGGCGCGAGTCGAGCTCCGACCGCAGGGTGTCGAGCTCGCGCTGCGCGTTGGTCGCGAGATACTGTCTGACCAGTTGCGGTAAAGGTTCAGCTTTGGCCGGGGCGCGGCGATCGGTCATCGCGTGAAGCGGAAGCAATTATAGTTTGTGGCTGTGTCAACTCACGACAGACCGACCGGCCGGGACACCGATCTGATCGCGGCTGCGCGAGCCGCGTCGGCGTGGGCTCGCACGCGACGCTCGACGTGGACCGACGCGCCGCTCGCCATTCCGTCTCCGCCGAGCGTCGTCGTCGCGGCTCCGGTGCCGGCGACGGCGCACCTCGAGCCGCCGCCGCGCGTGGTGACGGTGCCGAAGGCGCCGGCGCCGACCGCTTCGATTCCGAAGCAGCCGTCTCTGGCCGGGCGAGTCGCGGACGTCGGTCGATCCCTTGGACCGTCGGCGGCAAAGTGGCTCATGCGCGCGGCCGGCGTTGCCGCATTGGGGGGCGCCGCGTACGTCGGATTGCCGTACTTGTCGAAGGCGCTGCAGACGCGACAGACTCGGACGACGACGCCCGAGGCGAACAAGATCGCCAAACCCGCCGTGCCGCCGCGACCGGTCGGCGCGCTCCACGTGGAGTCGACGCCTCCTGGCGCGCAGGTGATGGTGGACGGCAAACCGCGCGGCGTCTCGCCGGCGACGATCCCCGATCTGGCGCCCGGCCGCCACGAGATCGTGCTCAAGAGCGCCGAAGGCACGGTGCGCAAGACGGTGTCGATCGCCGCCGGCGAGACCGCGGAAGTCAGCGAGTCGATCTTCTCGGGCTGGGTGGTCGTGTACGCGCCGTTCGAGGTGACGATCAGCGAAGGCACGCGCGTCCTGCGCCCGGACGATCGGAATCAGGTGATGCTGCCGCCGGGCGATCACGAGCTTCGCGTGACGAATCGGACGCTCGCGTACGAGTCGGCCCACCGTATCGAGGTGAAGCCGGGCGAGGGCACGACGCTGCGGGTCACGCCGCCGCCCTCGACGCTCACCGTCACGGCGGCCGAAGCCGCAGAGGTGTGGCTGGACGGCGCGCGCCTCGGCGACACGCCGATGAGTGGCGCGCCGGTACCGCTGGGCACGCACGAGCTCGTCGTCCGCCGCGGCGCCGGCGGCGAGCGGCGGTACACCGTGACCATCGGCGCGGCGCCGTTCACACTCAACGTCGACTTCCGGTGACAGGGTTCACAGGGCTCGCAGGGTTCGCGCCGTCTCGACGTCTTGATCTCCGGTGTCGATTCAGCCCTCCGCCGTTCGACCAACCTTCAGAGAGGAACGGACATGACAGCGTGACGGCCTTGCGCTCGCGGACCGGAGATGTTGTGATCGGTCGTCAGTGCCAGTAACCGATCCGCTGAACAACGTCCACGACACGATAAGCGCCGTTTACCTTGCCGATTCGCGCCGCGTGCTCGCGACGCTGATTCGCCTGCTCGGCGATTTCGATGCCGCCGAGGAGGCGCTGCACGAGGCGTTCAGGACCGCGCTCGAGCAGTGGCCGCGCGAAGGCGTGCCCTCAAACCCGCGCGCGTGGCTGGTGTCGACCGGACGATTCAAGGCGATCGACGCCATGCGCCGCCAGGCGCGATTCGGCGCGCTCGAGGAAGCAGGCGACGCCGACATCGCGGTCATCGATACGGCGGCGTGGGCCGACGAAGAGAGCGTCGAAGACGATCGCCTTCGTCTGATTTTTACCTGCTGCCATCCGGCGCTGGCGGCCGACGCGCAGGTCGCGCTCACGCTGCGCGAGGTGTGCGGTCTGACGACGGAGGAGATCGCGCGCGCGTTCCTGACGCCGGCGCCGACGCTGGCCCAGCGAATCGTGCGCGCGAAAGGCAAGATCCGCGACGCGCGGATTCCCTACGAAGTGCCGGCGCGAGCCGATTTGCCCGAGCGGCTCGACGCGGTGCTGCGCGTGATCTACCTCGTCTTCAACGAGGGATACGCGGCGTCTTCGGGCGCGACGGTGACGCGGCACGATCTGTCGGCTGAAGCGATCCGACTGGGACGGCTGCTCGTCGATCTGCTGCCCGAACCGGAAGCGATCGGGCTGCTCGCGTTGATGCTGCTGCACGATTCCCGGCACGCGGCGCGCTCGTCGCCGTCCGGCGAGCTGATTCTGCTCGAGGATCAGGATCGCTCGCTGTGGAACCGCGATCAGATTGGCGAGGGCATTCAACTCGTCGAGCGGGCGTTGGCGTCGCGCAGCTTCGGTCCGTACACGATTCAGGCGGCAGTCGCCGCGGTGCACGCCGAGGCGCCGAGCGCGGCCGCGACCGACTGGGCCGAGATCGTCGGGCTCTACGACGCGCTGCTCGGAATCGCCGCGTCGCCCGTCATCGAGCTGAATCGGGCCGTGGCCGTCGCGATGCGGGACGGCCCGGCCGCGGGCCTCGCGATCGTCGACGCGATCCTGGCGCGCGGCGATCTCGCCGACTACCGGCTCGCCCACGCGGTGCGCGCGGAGTTGTGCCGGCGGCTTGGGAGAGCCGCGGACGCGCGAGGCTCGTTCGAGCGCGCGCTGGCGCTGACGCGACAGGAACCGGAGCGGCGCCTTCTCGAGCGGCGGATCGCCGAGCTCGGAGGCTGACGTGGGGACATCGATGAAATATCTGTGCCTCGTTTACATGGAACCACAGAAACTGCACGCGGTGCCCGACAGCGAGTGCGCCGCCTGCGGCGCCGGCATGCGCAGCCGCGGCGTGTTGATCGCGGCCGAAGCGCTTCAACCCGTTGACACCGCCACAACCGTGCGCGTTCGCAACGGGCGCGTGTCGGTGACCGACGGTCCGTTTGCGGAAACGAAAGAGCAGCTCGCAGGGTTCTACCTGATCGAGGCGACGGACCTGAACGACGCGATCCAGACGGCCGCGAAGATCCCGCCGGCGCGTGAAGGCAGCGTCGAAGTTCGGCCCGTCAGGGAGTTGAACCCGTAAGCCGTCCGCGTGATCACAGGTCGCGGACGGCCGCTGACCACCGCTTCTGCCGTTGATCCTCGGAGGTCTCCTCGATGCGCGTCGCGATCGTCCACACGTGCCCTGCCGGATCCATGATCCAGGCGGTGCGGTCGCCCCAGAACTGATTCTGCGCGGCGATCAGCACCTTTGCCCCGGCCGCGACGGCTGCGTCCACCGTCGCATCCACGTTCTCGACGTACACGAAAATCGCGACAGGCGAACTTCCGTCGGGTGTCGGCGCGCGGTTCGCGAGGCCGGGCCATTCGCGCTCGATCATGATCATGGCCGGCCCGATCGTCAGCAGCGCATGCGCGGCTGAACCATCGGGACCAGGTCGGGACCCGCTTGCGTCGGCGCCGAGCGCCTTGACGCAGAATTCCATCTCTGCCGCGACATCGCGACAGAACAGCCGAGGGATGACGACCGAGCTGTCAACCGGAATGGGTTTCACCGCCATATCGCATTCGCTCTCCGAATGCGAGCCTACGGTGGAGGGACGCGCCGCGTCTTGTAAAAATGGGAAAGGCCGATGGAGCGCGAGGCTTTAGCCGAGCGTTGGCTCACTCGACCCGTACGTGATTGGCGAATGGGCGCTCGGCGGCGAGATAGCTGCTCGGAGACATCCCCGAAAAATCGCGGAACTCGTGCGACAAATGCGCCTGGTCGCAATAGCCGCCGGCGAGCGCGACATCGGCCCAGTCGACGCGCTCGCCCGCAACGACCCGCCGGACGACGTCTCGAAAGCGAAGCAGCCTGCAATAGAGCTTCGGCGTCATGCCAATCTGCTCGCCGAACAGGTCGCTGAACCGGCGGCGACTCACGCCCGCATCAGCGCTCACGTCGATGATGCTTTGCAGGTGCGGCGCGCGGTGGAACGCGCGCAGCCCGTAGTCGACTGACGGGTGGAGCATCAGCCTCCGCTCCGCGGCTCGCCGCATCGCCTCGAGCAGCACCGCTTCGAGCAGCTGCAGCTTCTCTGACGCAGTGGGCGCACCGGCGAGACGATCTCCGAGCTCGGTCGTGCGCAGCCCACATACGCCGTCGAGCGGAACGATCTGGTTGTAGAAATCGATCGCAGGCGCATCGAAGAAGGCGCGTGCGCCGCCCGGTCGAAAGACAACTCCCATGACCGGACCGATTGCGCTCGGGTTGATCTCGACGTACTGCGACCGCATGCCGCTCACCGCGCCGCGCCCGGACGAGAGATCGATCACGATCTGAAATCGTCCGTTCGGCAGCACGCGCTCGCACTGATGCGCGACCGGAGATCCGTCGTAGTGCCAGAGCGCTTCGACGTACGACGCAAGCGGCGGTCGCGGACGACAGGCAACGAGCATCGCCTCGATCTCAGCACTATCGCAGAGTCGAATCAAGCGGCTCACATCATCCTCTCGACGCGGCGAATGCCGACTGGCCTCAGGTCACCGGCGGACTTTGCCCCTTGCTCTCACTCGTGGACGGGCCGAAGCCGCAGTGTCCCCGCGTGCCCTGCCGGAATCGTTCCCGCTCCTCGGGCGTCATGTGCTCCCAGCGGTCGGCCATTCGATCGGCCATTCGGTCCGCCATGCGTTCAGCCACTCGGCGGGGCATGCTGGTGAACCCGCGGCGAGCGACGCCGCCGAAGAGAATGCGGCACAGCGCCAGAAGTCCCAGCGCCTGCCAGAACGTAATCTCACGCCAGCCGAAAAGCGGCGGCAGCAGCCAGTTCCACAGTTGCTTCACGATTTCGCCGCCGAGGACGATGAAGAGCAGAATGCCCAGAATCGCGGCCGGACCGATGAACAACCATCTCCTTCTCATGTCCGTTCCTCACAGTTTCGTGAAATCGTCGTAGATGCTCTGCAGTCGCTCGCGCAGACGCCGCACCGCATAACGTTTGCGCGAGAGCAGCGTATTCACGCTGACGCCGGTCTCGGCGGCCATCTCCCTGAAGCTGCGCCCTTCGAACTCGTGCGCCACGAACACGTCGCGTTGTTCCTCGGGCAACTCCGCTATCGCCTGCTCGAGTTCATCGAGCAACACATTGCGTGCGTACATCGCCTCCGGCCCCGCATCGGACGAAGGCAGCCGATCTTCGGCCGCATCGTCGAGGCGCTCCGGCATCTTCTTGCGAAAGAAATCGGTGATGCGATTGCGCGCCACACGAAACAGCCAGCCGGTCACGTGATCGATCGGCATCAGCAGACGGTTCGCTTCCACCAGCTTGTAGAAGACGTCCTGCAGAATGTCCTCGGCGTCGCGCGCGTCGGTCACGCGCCGGCGGATGAAGCTGCGCAGACGGGACTGCTCCCGCTGGACCACTTCGGAAAGCCGCTGGTCCTGCTGGCGTGCCATCCGCTCCAGGCTCGCCGCGTCCTTCATCTATGGCTGTAGACGAATGAGGGAGTGCGGAAATTGTAGGCCCGTCGCTGATTTCGAGTACGGGCCGGCGTTCCCCGACCGCCGGAGCGTAAGGTAGACTCTCGCGAGTCAGGATGAAGAAGCGGATCGCGCGTATCGGCGGCGCAACCGGCCTGGCCTTGCTGACACTCGGAATGGCCGCCGGCGTCGCGCATGCGCAGCGGGGCGCGAGCCCGCCGCGTGCTCCGCAGACCGCTTCGACATATAACGGGCCGCGCACGGCCGACCGCAAGCCGGATCTGAACGGCATCTGGCAGGCGCTCGGCACTGCTCACTGGAACATCGAGGCTCATTCGGCGAGCGAAGGCGTTCCGGCGGGCTTCGGGGTCGTGGAGGGCGGCACCATCCCGTATCAATCGTGGGCGCTGGCCAAGCGGAACGAGAACTTTCAAAATCGTCTGACGGCCGATCCGCTCAGGAAATGCTATATGCCCGGCGTGCCGCGCGCCATGTATCTTCCGTTTCCCTTCGAGATCACGCAGACGCCGAACCACATCGGGATCGCGTACGAATTCGCTCACGCCACGCGCACCATCTTCCTCGACGGAACGCCGCATCTGGACGATCTCGACTTCTGGATGGGCGACGCGCGCGGAAAGTGGGAAGGCGACACGCTGGTCGTCGACACGGTGAGCCTGGGCGACAAGACCTGGTTCGACCAGGCAGGAAACTTCCACAGCGACGCGCTCGAACTCGTCGAGCGGTTCACGCCGATCGATGCGACTCACATCAACTACGAGGCGACGATCGACGATGCGAAGGTGTTCACGCGACCGTGGAAACTGAGCCTGATCATCTATCGCCGTCTCGAGAAGAATCTCGAGCTGCTCGATTACGAGTGCGCCGAACACGTGTACGAGAAGCTGTTCAAGAAACGAGGCGGTCAGCCATGAGGGCTTCCATCACCGTTGCGGGTCCGCTGCTCGCCGTTCTTTGTCTGCCCGGCAGTGGAAGCGCACAGGATGGACGCGGCGCTCCGCCGGGCGGACGAGGCGCCGCGCCGACGGCGAACTATCCCCCTTACACGCGCCCGGTCAGCACGTATGTCCCGCCGCGGACCGCCGACGGTCAGCCGGACATCTCCGGCCTCTACGTCGCGATCCCGCTGCCGCGCGGCATCGAGACGCCGCTGGTACCGATGGCGAACCGCGCGGCGAACCGCGCCAACAGCGAGTTTTCGTACAGCCTCAACGAACGACCGAAGCTGCCGGAGGGAGCGATCGCGCGGCCCGTGGGTGTGGATCCGGCAGACGGCAAGATTCCGCTGACGCCCGAGGCGCTCGCCAGGCGCAAGGAAATCATCGCGAACCAGGAAAAGATCGAGTACCTCGACGGCCGCGTCCTGTGCCTCGCGCCCGGCGTGCCGCGCACGACCATCGCGGCGCCGGTCGTCGGATATCAAATCCTGCAGAAGCCGGGCTACGTGGTCATCTTCTACGAGCAGAACCACCTCTATCGGACGATCCCGCTCGATGGACGTCCGCCGCTCGATCCGAACATCCGCAAGGCCATGGGTGTGTCGCGCGGCCATTGGGAAGGAAACGTTCTCGTCGTCGAGGTGACGAACTTCACCACCAATCTGAGCAACAACTGGGTGATCGGCGCGATCTCCGCGACGCCCGGCGTTCCCGCGGAATCGCTGACGACCGGTCACGGCATTCCACACAGCGATCTGTATCGCGTGACCGAACGCTACACGCCAATCGACGCGAACACGATCCACTACGAAGCGAAGCTCGAGGATCCAAAGGTGTTCACGCAGCCGTGGACCATTGCGTACTATGCGTTCGCGCGCGCGCCGAAGAACTACGTGCCGGTCGAATACGCGTGCTTCGAAGGAAACGACAAGAACCTGCTGCTGATGACGAACACCGACATCAGCGGCATTCGCGTCGAGGTGCCCGAGGAGTGAGCCCGATGGACATGAAACGAACCGTCGCCGCGGCGAGTCTCGGCGTGATGTGCTTCACCGCGTCGGCCGGCGCCCATCACGCGTTCTCGGCGGAATTCGATCAGGACAAACCCGTCGTGCTCGAGGGCGCGCTCACCAAGGCGGATTGGACGAATCCGCACGCGTGGATCTACCTCGATGTCAAAGGTCCGGACGGAAAGGTCGTGAACTGGGCGATTGAGATGGGACCGCCCAGCGCTCTGCTGCGCCGCGGCTGGAAGAAAAGCTCGATGCAGTTCGGCGCGATGATCAAGGTCGAGGGGTTCGCCGCGAAGAACGGCAAGGAGTTCGCGAACGCCACGAACATCACGCTGCCCGACGGCACGAAGATCTTCGCCGGCACCGATGAACCACCGAAATGACGGGAGTGCGGTGGCTTCAGCCGAGCGATCACTGCGATAGCGTCACTGGTAATTCAGCCGCGAAGAGCATGGTCCGGTCGTTGTCGCGAGCGGCCCATTTGAGCAGCGTCCGGATGTCCTTCTGAACGACTCCGTCGTAGACCGTCCGCCCGTTCACCACCACCGTGACCGCGCGATTCAGATCGAACTGATCCGGCGAGAGCAGCAGCGTGAACGCCGCCACGCCTCTGCTCTTCACGTCGATCCTGTTTCCCGTCCGAGTCAGATCGACGCGGCCGGATTCGCGCTGCCGCGGAAACATGGCGTCCGATTCGCCCGGGAGCACCGAGGGCGCATATCGCCCGGTGAGCCGCACCGATTCGCCGCCGCGTGTGACAGTAAGCAGCAAAGGCCGCCCCTGCGGAAAGCTGCGCAGGAGTTCCGCGACGTCGACGCCGGGAGACGCGGGTTGGTTGTTGATCGCGAGAATGACGTCTCCGGATCGGAGCCCGATCCGTTCGGCATCGGATCCCTTGACGACGCGATTGATGCGCGTGCCGCTCCCGCGGATCCCGAAGTCGAGAGCGGGACGCGCCGACATCCTGTTCACGTCGGAGAGCGAGTCGTCGTTTCCTCCGCGCTCTGCAGAGCCCCCCGCGCGGTCCCGATCGGGCCCGAGGCGTTCGATGACCATCCAATGCGCACGGCTCGGAATGTTTGGCGGCCCAGTCTCCCACGTCAGCGCATCCGGCAGCGGGACGCGTGGATGATCGGCAACGAACCGCTCGAATGAATCCTTGATGTCGGGCCACCACGACGTGTCGTGCGCCGCGGCGGGTTGCGGTCGATAGACGATCTGGACGCCGCCGCTCTTCAGGTGCTCGATGTAGGGATCGACAAGGCTCGTCGGATACATCGGATCGCGCCCGCCGTTGACGATGAACAGCGGCTTGTCGAGGAGGTTGTTCGGAAACAGATCGCCGTCGGCTTCAGCCGTTTCGTTCTTCAGCACCAGGATGAAGCCGTTGAGCGGCAGGAAGCTCGCGAACGGCGTCGTTTCCCGCATCGCCGCGTAATAGGCGCCGGTTCCACCGTCGGAGACGCCGGACAACACGATGTGGTTCTCGTCGACGTTGTACGTCCGCTTCACGATATCGAGAATGGCGCGAAGGTTTTCGATCTGGCGCCCGCTCCACCACGGTGCGTCCCTCCACGCGTACGGCACGACGTAGATCTGTTCGGCGCCGGGCAGCCTGCCGGTCGATCCAGATCGAGGAGGGGTGTTGGCCTCGATGCGGCCGACGCCGCCGTGGAGCTGCACGCGGACCTGGTATTTGCGCGCGGGGTCGTAGCTCTCGGGAACGTCGAGCGTGTAGAAGTACTCGCCAGCTCCGCTGCGATAGCTTCCCTGCACGACGCCGCGCGGCACGTCGCGAGAGTAGGCGCGACCTTGCCTGAGGCGACGGAGCGCCTCATCGAATCCGACTCCGCTCGCGACGATCTGATCGGAGGCGACGGCCGCCTCGCGCGCAGTTTCTGCGTGAAAGAAGTTCGAGAACGCGAGGTCAGCGGCCGGCGCGGAAGTCTGTTTCGCAGACGGCACCGCGACGAGCGCTGCGGGAACCAACGCCAGCAAACCGAACACCAACCTACCTGACCCCACCAAACCCACGCGACCCAGCCGACCCAAGCGACCCACCTGACCTACCTCGCCGCCACGTTCGGTTCGCCAAATGTCGCCGCGTCGATCGGGACATTCACCTTCACGTCGCTGAACTCGAAGTTGTCGCGGCCGTCCAGCCACGCGAACGTCCACCGGAACGGAAACTTGATTCCGCCGACGTCGCGGTAGTCGGAGTAGTCGACCTGCGTCGGCACGCGTCCGATCGGCGAGCGGCCATGACGCACCGTTCGCACCAGCAGACCCGTTCGATCGTCGAAATACAACGTCGCGAGCGTGCCGTTCGGACCGTTCCCCTGCAGGACCGTCACGTCCTGGTCTCCGATCGTCGACGGCGGGCCGACGCGCAAGTTCGCGAGCGCCTGTTTGATCTGCATCGGGAACGACAGCATCGCGTCCAACCTCGCGCCGTCTCGCTCGCTTCCCGCGAGCTCGTACTTCCGGAGGACCGCGAGCGGCGTGGCGATCCAGCCGGTTCGGCCGTCGTAGGTCCTCACGCTGACGCCGCGGTCCGGATATTCGGGGAAGCTGATGTGCGTCGCGCGCTTGTCGGGCGTCTGTGCCGACACTTCGACGACGCCGCCGCCGCCGAACCCGCGATAGCCGACGCTCTTTCCCTTGGCGACGAAGCTGGTGACGCGCGAGACATCCTGCGCTCCACCTATCGCCTGCATGTATTTGTCGAGAACCTGATCGACGGATGCGACTCCACGAGCCTGTGTGAGCACATCGTCGGGTTCATCGGTCGGCGGTCCGTACACGACATCCAGTGTCGGAGTGGTCACCGGCCGGTCGCGGCCGCGATGACACGTCCAGCAGGTCACGACCTGCCGTCCGTTGAAGTGATCGCGGTTGATCGCGGCCACCATCTGCACCATGCGGCGCGCGGTCCGTTTTCTCGGCGTGTCGAGCGCCCAGTCGACGTGGTCGGTTCCGGCCGATGGATGACACCCCACGCAGTCGGAAGCGACCGCCGCCGACATGATGCCCATCGTCAGCAGGAAATCGTCGACGCCGATACCTTTCAGCGCCTGGACGTTCCTGAATACGTCCTCCACCAACATCGGTTTGGTCGGCGCCGCGGCCTGGCGCTGGGCCATCGCGCGCCGATTCGCTCCGATCGCCGTCGCGAGCACGATCGCAAGCGCCGCAGCGATCGCCTGTCTCGATCCGAACCTCATTTGCGGACCCTCACTGTTTTCCGTCGAGGCGTGGGGAACCTGGTTCAGGCGGCAACCAACAGGAGATCAGCGGGGCGGCAGCGCGAAGCTCAGAATCAGATCGCCGCCTCGACGTCCGCGATCACCACCGCCGGAGGCGACCGCGACGAACTCCTGGCCATTGGACGCGTAGACCGACGGCGACGAGAACACGCCCGATCCGGTGTTGAACTTCCAGAGCTCGTCGCCGCTCTTCGCATCGAACGCAAAGAAGTAGCCCGCGATGTTGCTGCCGGTGCCGACGAAGACGACGTCGCCCGCCGTCACGACCGAGCCGGCCTGGCCGAACCCTTCGAAGATCTTGCGCCACTTCAACTCGCCGGTCGTCGGATCGTAGGCGGAGAAATACCCTCTGGGTCCCCGCCCTGCGTTGAATGGCTGATCGATCGCGTTGACGTAGAGGAGACCTGTCCGCGGGCTGTATGACAGCGGGCTGTAGCTGGTGCCGCCGCCCATGCCGGGCGCAATGATCTGGTTCGGTCCCCTCGGACTGAACACGCGCACCGGCGTGTTCTTGGCGAGCTGCTCCGCGGAAATCTCGAGCGGCTCGATCGGACAGACCGGCTCCATCGGCTTGCCGCCGGCGGTGAGCGGAATCGGCTGTGACGGCCACGGCGACTCTCCGGGCCCCGCGTGATCGGTTGGAACCGGCATCTCCTTGATCGGGTGGACCGGCTTTCCGCTCTCGCGGTCGAGGATGTAGAGGAAGCCGTTCTTGCTCGCTTCGGCCAACGCCTTGACGCGGACGCCGCGCACCTCCATGTCGAACAGGATCGGCGGCGCGCCCGAGTCGTAGTCCCAGACGTCGTGGTGCGTCTGCTGGAAGTACCACTTGAGCCGGCCTGCATCGAGCGTGAGCGCGATGATCGAGCTGGTGAACAGATTCATGCCGGCGCGTTTCTTACTGTCACCGAACGGATTGCCGACAGCCATGTAGAGCATTCCGAGCTCCGGATCGATCGCCGCCGTCTCCCAGATGCCGCCGCCGTTGCGCTCTCCGCCCACCCATGTCGGGCCCGCCACGTCCCAGCCCTGATCCTTCTCGTCCTGCGGGATCGTGTTGAAGTGCCAGAGCACCTTCCCCGTTTTCGCGTTCACCGCGAGCACGTGGCCGCCGGGAATGTGGCTCTCGCTGCGTGTGCTTCCGATGTAGAGAACGCCGTTGAAGTACTGCGGCGCCGTCGTGAACCAGTAGCCCATGCTGATGGCCGACGTGACGTCGGTGTAGCGCTGGTTCAGCACGTCGAGGATGACGCCGGCCTGGCCGTCCTTCCCGAAAGAGGGAACGGGTTTGCCGGTCTTCGCGTCGAGCGCGAAGATGAACGACCCGCCGGCCGTGTACACGACGCCGTCGGCGTACGTCACACCGCGATTGCGAAAGATGTAGCCTTCGCGCGCGCCGCCACCGAGCTTGGCGGTGACGTCGTACGACCACAGCAGATGCCCGTCGGCCGCGTCCACCGCGTACACGCTCCCGCGCGAATCGGTCACGTACATCGTGCCGTCGACGATGATCGGTGTCGTCTGATTGCTGACGCCGTCGATGACGCCGTGCTGGAAGAGCCAGCGCGGCACGAGCGACTTCACGTTGGAGCGGTTGATCTGATCGAGCGTGGAGTAACGCGAGCCGGCCAGGTCCAGATTGTGGAGGGGCCAGTTGACCGTCGTCGCCGGAGTCCGCGTCTGGGCCGTGATGTGAGGCGCTACGTGCGGTGTGCCAGAAAACGCGGCAACGCTCCCGATGGCAAGGGCAGCGGCGATCGCCTGCCTGGATCCGAAACTCATGTGCGGACCTCACTGTTTCTGCGGCTTCGCGACGGTGTCGCCGCGCGGCGACTGCGTGCGAAATTCATCCAGGCGGCGCCGGAGCTTCTGGTAGAACTCGGCGCCTTCGCCCGGATACCAGTAGCTTCGATGACACGCTTCGCACGCCTTGTCGAGATTCTCGCCGACGTCCCACAGCTCGTTGACGTCTTTTCTCTTGACGACGTCGAGCGTCTCGAGCGCCACGTTTCTGAGCGCCTGGATCCGTGCGTTCCACTCCACGGGATCGCGTTCGACCTTCGCGGTGATCTGCGCCGGCGACAATTCGACCGCGTCCGGCCCGGTGCTGTTGTTTTCGTCGCCGGGCGGCGTGAACGGCCGACGGATCTTCAGCAGATCCGCCCCTTCCACCAGAGTGACCGCACCGATGCGGATCTTGTCCCAGTCCTCTTCGGTCTTCGGCTCGACGTCGATCGTCCCCTGTCTGGTGATCGTGGTGCTGACCGCGTTGAAGATGTTGTCCGACACGGGATCGATCATGTACTTCATCAATTCCTTGACGGACACGACCGGCTCGAGGTCACCCCAGAGCGCGGCGGGCCGCGCAGCCGCGGGCGTCTTTGCGGGAGCCGGCGTCGGCGTAGACGAGGAACATGCGGCGATCGTCGCGCTGACGAGAACGATCGCGCCGCACCTTGTCAGACCGCGAGGTCTGTGAGCGTCGTTCGCAGGCACGTTCCCTACCTCGTCGACGGCTTGCCGCTGAAGTCGGCGATGCCGACGCGAATGATTGTCGGCGTTCGCGGTCGTGCGGGCGCGGCGGGACCACGCGCGCTCGGCGTCACCTGATAATTCTCCGGCGCGGCCTCGGCCCAGATGCCGTACACGCGCCCGCCGTACGCGGCGCACCACTCGTAATCGCCCAGAAACGCGTTCTCGCCGGTGAAGGGCTCATCGGACCAGGCGTAATTGGTGAACGTCCTGCCGCCGTCGGTCGACCGCGCGAGCGTGACCCGCGTCTTTCTGTTCGCGGGATCGTCGCGGCGATCGTAGAACTGCACGTTGATCGAACCGTCGATCGGATCGACCGCCATCCACTGCAGGAACTGATCGGCGCCGCTGTGGACCGGATCGTCGTTGACGCGCATCGGCGGCGTCCACGTCCGGCTGCGATCCGACGAGCGCGCGATGAAGACGTCCACGTCGCCGTTGCGGAAGTCGCTCCAGGTGACGTACAGCGTGCCGCTCCTGCCGTCGATGCCAATCTGCGGGAACCCCATCGCGCGCGACACGCCGGGAATGCCCGCGGCGCCGCCGAAGTACGGCGGCCCCACGTCGAACACCGGGCGGGAGGCGTCGAACGACTTCCCGCCGTCGCGCGACGCGGCGAGGGTGACGTTGAGCCCCTCGTTCCAGATCACGTATTGCGTTCCGTCGGTTCCGACGGTGCCGATGATCCCGACGACGGCGCCGTTGTCGTCGCGAGGGTATCCGGCCTTGGTGCTGATCCGCTGCGGCGTGGTCCACGTCTTTCCGCCGTCAGTCGATCGGCTGAACAGCACGATCGATTTGTCGATCTGCCATTCGATCCACGCGGCGTAGAGATTGCCGCGGTGCGGGCTCGTCGGCTGCGTGTCTGCCCAGATGCGCGGCATGTCTTCCAGCTTCACGTCGGGTTCGTCACCGTTCCACGCCATCACGGCAATCGGCTCGTTGTTGTCTTGCCGCCGTCGGCCGAACGGCGCACGTAGATGCCGTTCGCACCGGGACCGTGACCCCAGTAACCGGGCAAGCCATTGCGCTGAATCGACAGGAACGACAGGAACACCTGGCCTTTGTCGTCGAAGGCGAGCGACACGTCGCCTCCGGAACGACCGTTTTCTCCCGCAGGCCGGACCGGCGTGAACGTACGTCCGCCATCAATGGAGTAAGCCGCCCACGCTCCGGCGGCGCCCACCACCTGGTTCGGGTTGTTCGGGTTCACCGCGATCGCAGGCTCACTGCCGGTCTGACCTGGCGGCGTGATCGTGACGACATGCGCGCCGGGCGCACGCGACAGCGGTGCTCGAACGTCGATCGCCGCGGTGCCGGTGGCGACGAGGACCATCGCGGTTGCAAGTCGTGCAAGGAAGCGGCGCATGTCACACCCCACATCAGGCGTCGGAACGATCGCGGGCAAGCTTAACGGACATTTTCGGCGCTGCGGAGATTTTCTTGTCGACGTAGAATGCGCGACGATCGAACGGAGTCATTCATGCGTACGAACCGTGTGTCGCTCATCGCGTTCTTCCTGTGCTTCACGATTGCCGACGTCTTCGTCACGTCCGCGCTCGCGCAGGGCACCGGTCAGATCGAAGGCGTCGTCCGCGACGAACAGGGCGGCGTGCTTCCGGGCGCGGCGCTGTCGCTGCGGAACGCGGACAGCGGCGTCACGCGGACCGTCATTTGCGAATCGGACGGACGGTACGTCTTCCCGGCGTTGCTGCCGGGACGCTACGTACTGCGGACGGAGTTATCAGGCTTCGCCGCGCAGGAGATGAGAGACGTCGTCATCACGATCGGGCTGGAGCTGCGACGCGATTTCACGCTGAAGCTTCAGGCCGTGGCGGAAACCGTCACGGTCAGCGCCGACGCGCCGGTCGTCGACACCACCAAAGCCGAAGTTGCCGGCGTCGTCACGCGGCAGCAGATCAGAGCGTCCCCCGGCAATCGCTGGCCGTCGGCCACACCTGGATCCGCGGGGCCCGGCAGTTGAACGAGTTCCGCTTCCAGTACGCGCACGCCGCCTTTTACGGCTATCCTTCCGGCACTTCTCTGTTCACCGACATCGGGCAGTTCCCGCAGCCGCGCACCGACCGCCAGACGCGGACGTACGTCTTTCCTTCTCTGACCTACGGCAGCAGTTACGACGATGCGAGCCCGGAGAGTCGATGGGAATTCAAAGACACCTAACAGCCGCGACAACGCTCCGCTCGCCCGCTACATCGATGCGTTCACGTCGTACGACCTCGGTCCATCCAACGGCGAACGGCGTCACGCGCTCGTCGCGAGCGGATCGTTCGTGCTGCCGGCGAACGTGACGCTCGGCGTCGTGTGGACCGCACGCTCGCCGCTGCCCTGGTCCGCGACGGCGGGACGAGATCTCAATCGGGACGGGTTCAACACCGATCTGGTGGCCGGCACGACGCGCAATTCGGGAAGCCGCGATCTGAACCTGGCCGCCGTGAGCGCATGGCGCGCGCAGAACGGCCTCGCGCCGATCAGCGATTCGCAGATCGACAGCTCGCGAATCAACATCATGGATGCGCGGGTGAGCAAGGCGTTCGTGTTCGGCGGCCGAAAAGTGGAAGTGCTCGCGCAGGCGTTCAACGTGCTCAACGCGAAGAATCTGCAGGCGCACTTCGGCAGCGGCCGCGTGGGCAATTCGCTCTCGCCCGTCTTCGGCACCATCGTCAGCGCCCGCCCGAATTTTCAGGGGGAGCTCGCGCTGCGGCTTACGTTCTGATCTTCAGCCCGCGCGCCCGCGGCGTGGGACGTGCCGCGGGTACTGTGTCTCGCGCCGACGAGCACGCTCGTGTCAACGCGACGCGAGACACTCCCGCGAGATCGTTGGTCGGCGTGGTTTATTTCCCGTCCGGCTTGCCCTCCGGCGTGTTGGCGGCTCCGCCGATAAACAGTCTTCTCCCGTCGGCGAGCACGAGATTCCGGCCCACGCCTTTATTAGTCCCGTCCTTCGCCTGATAGCCCTCAATGGTCATTTCCGTTCCGACGGCCAGCGTGTGTTTGGTCACACCCTGTTTGATCAGTTGGTTCGGGCTGCCTCCTTCGATCATCCAACTGATCACCGTGCCGTTCTCGTCTGTCACGTCGAAGTGGAACCACGAGTGGGGGTTGATCATTTCCCACTGCGTGAGAACTCCCCGAAACTTGAACGGCTTGTTGATGTCGAACTCCGCGGAAAATGCGTGGTGCGCCATTACGGGCCCTGCGGCCAGCAGCAGACCGACGCCGACACCGACGACAGCTCGCCTCATGCGCATTGAAAGTCCCTCCTCATTTCGGGGATTTCTTTTTCGCGGCTTCCTCGGCGGCTCGCCTCTCCTCTGTCCGGGCGCCGACCAAGGTGTTGTACAAGCCGTAATTCCCTTCGTGACAGGCGTGCTCGAATATCGGACCTATCGTCTTCCTCCAGGGTACCTCTGCGGACCAGGGTCTCGTCCACGTCGCTGGATCTTCGACCGTGAATTGATAGCGGATCGTGTCCTCGGCCACGCGCGTGAAGCGCTCGGTCAGGCGCATGTTCTCGCTCGCGCCCTGGAACGCGAACTTGTCGGTGAGATTCGTCGTTTCGACGACGAGCGTCTGGCCCTCCCAGCGACCGCGGGAGCTTCCGGTCCACTGTCGGACGTTTGGCGGCAGATGCGGACGTCCGTCGAGCGGGATGATGCGGACGTCGTGCAGCATCTCGGTCAGAATCATCACGTATCCGGGAGTCTGCATGATCTGGTAGTCGTTGTTGTAGGCCCCGCCCAGCATCGGCGGCCCGTTGCGGTCCATCAGGATGCAACGCGCGCCGAGCGGTTCGTTCTGCACCGAATCGTGGAGACCGCCCCTGCTCTTTCGCGCCGCTGCACGCTCGGCCGCTCTTCGCTGTCCCTCGGCGGACAGCGGAGGAAGTTTTCCGTCGGCCGGGTCGACGATGAGCGATGTGTGCAGGTTCAGGGCCATCTTTCCCTGGCTGCGGTCCAGCCCGAACTGCGTGAAGTCATAGTGCACGTCGGCGACGGTGCCCGGTTCGGTCTGCTCGGCCTCGTCGACGGCCGCGCGCTTGGCTATCTCGAGCGCTTCCTCGCGTGTGTAGAACTCCTTCGTGACGTTCTTCGCTCGCTCGAGAGGCGTATACGTGGCGTTGGTCCAAAAGCCCTGCAGATCCGGCTGCCCGTCTGGAGTGCGCGCCGCCGCGTAGGCCTTCGGCGTGGTTCCGTTCGTTTTCGGGCTGGTCGCTCCCGCCTGGCCGGCCACGGGCGCCGTCGCCACGACGGCGGAAACGACCAGACCGATCACCGCAGCGAGAAATCGATCGTTCATCTGAATCTCCCTTTTCGCCTCGTCACTCACCCGACTTCTTGTGGAGATGCCCGTACATCAACTCTTCGACGAATTCCACGCACCTGAATTCCATGATCTGGGCGTTCTTCTCCAATCGGCGGTAGAGGAGCACGCTGATCTTCCACGGTCGCGTGAACACGTTCGGATCCTCGATGGTCGCTTCGTAGAGAAGATGATCAGGGCTGGAGGCGCTGTATCGCTCGACCACGTGCAGCGCGTCGCTGTGGAAGTTTCCCGCGCGGTCGAACCACGTCTTGTCGTTGAAGCCTGTCGTGTCGACCACCAACGCATCTCCGTCCCAGTGTCCGTTCGACCATCCCATCCAGCTGTCAGCGGGCGCTTCTTTGTGGTCATCCATGTATATGGTGCGCACCGCGCCCGCGAACGTGTAGATCATCATGATGTACTTCGGGCCCTGAATGACCTGGAAGGGATAGGGCATGTAGTTCGCGCGCGGCAC
>Ga0070699_100000847_pt1 | contig 28330 bp, 31 predicted proteins | sample KBSK1503metaG_FD_65473 | JGI IMG/M metagenome (GOLD analysis project Ga0070699, IMG submission 65473) | Corn, switchgrass and miscanthus rhizosphere microbial communities from Kellogg Biological Station, Michigan, USA - KBS K1-50-3 metaG | ecosystem: Host-associated > Plants > Roots >...
CGATCAGCGTCACCACGAAGAAGCTGACCGGCCAGCCGCGGCCCGCGGGCGGCCAGTAGTAGCTGTCGTAGGCGAGCAGGATGCCGAGCCAGGTGGCCGCCACCCCGATGCCCGCCGCGACGGCCGCCGCCCGGACCGGGCCCCTGGCCACCCGCAGCGCGGTCGCGGCCGGCCCGATCAGCAGCGCGGTGCTCAGCACGGCGCCGATGATCACCGCGGACAGCGCCACAGATACGGCCAGCGCCATGAGGAAGGCCGCGCCCACGGCGCGCACCGGCACGCCGCGGGCGGCCGCGAGATCCGGGCTAAGCGAGCTGAGCAGCAGCACCCGGGCCAGCGCGATCACGGTGGCCAGCGCGAGCAGCGCGGAGACGAGCAGGGCGGGCACGGTGGAGGGGGTGATGACGAAGATCGAGCCGAACAAGATGGTGAACGAGGCGCCGGTCGCGGTACTGTACTGGCTGCCCAGGTACAGGAACAGCGCGGCCAGGCCGAGCGCGGCGCCGAGCACCACCCCGGTGGCCACGTCACGGTCGCGGCGGCGCTGGATGCCGATCATCTCCATGAACGCGGCCGCGCCCGCGCCGAAGGCCAGGTAGCCCCAGAACTGGTTCAGGCCCACCAGGAAGGCGCCGGACCCGCCGGTGGTGGCGATGTCGGCCAGCGAGTGACCGGCGAACGACTGGCCCCTGGTCACCGTGAACACGCCGGTCACCGCGGAGGTGACGGCGACGACGGTCCCGACGGCCAGCGCGATGTGCACCGGCCCGCTGCCGAAGAAGCCGGGCTCGATGACGTGCCGCAGGATGTTCACGGAGTCACCGGATGACGCCGAGGTCCTCGGCGGCGGCTTCGGCGGCGTCGATGCCCTCCGGCGCGGCCACCACGAGGACCCGGCCGTGCACCCGGATCACGTCGACGTGCTGGCCGTAGAGCCGGGACAGGACCTCGGGCTGGACCACCTCGTCGGCGGTGCCCACCGCCGCCCGGCCCGCGGCCACGTAGACGATCCGGTCCATCACCGGCATCAGCGGGTTCATGTCGTGCGCCGAGAGCAGCACCGCGATCCCCTCGGCCCGGGCCAGCCGGGCCAGCACCGAGACGATCCCCTGCTCGCTGGAGATGTCCAGGTTGGCCAGCGGCTCGTCGAGCAGCAGCAGCCGCGGCCGGCCGATCAGCGCGTGCGCGATCATGACCCGCTGCTGCTCGCCGCCGGACAGCTCGCCCACCCGCGCGTCGGCGTAGCGCCGCGCGCCGACCGCGGTCAGCATGTCCTCGACCAGCTCACGGCGGGCCCTCGACGGCAACCTGATGCCGAACTTGTGCCCGTCGACCCCGAGCGAGACCACGTCCCTGACCCGCAGCGGCGTGTCCGGCTCGATGCCCAGCTTCTGCGGCACGTAGCCGATCGAGGCATCGCGCGGCGGACGCGGCGCGCCGTCGAAGAGCACCGAGCCGCGGCTTACCGGCTGCAGGCCCAAGATGATGCGCAGGAGCGTGGTCTTCCCCGCCCCGTTCGGCCCGATAAGACCGGTGAACTCACCGGGGTGCACGGTCATCCAGACGTCCCGCAAGACCTCCCGGCCGCCGAGCCTGACCCCGACGCCGTCCAGCCTGAGTAGTTCCGCGGTCATAGGTGCTCGCTCGAGACGTGGCTGGCGATGGCTTTCTGCAGGGCGCGGACCTCGGCCAGCATCCACGACTGATAGTGGTAGCCGGGCTCGGGCATGGTCTCGTAGACGCCGACCACCGGGATGTGGTTCGCGCGGGCCAGGGAGATGAAGGATTCGGTCAGCGAGTCCGTCACCTGCTGATTGTATACAAACGCCTTGACCTTGTGCTGGGTGAACAGGCTCCGCTCGATCGCGACGTCCTGCGCCGACGGGTCGGTGCCGTTCATCACGTCGGCCTGGAAGGCCCCCGGGGTCCGGTTGTCGGCGCCGAGGGCCTGGAGCAGGTAGTCGGCGACGGGTTCGGTGGTGGCCACGGGCGTGCCGGAGTACTGCTGCTTGAATGTCCCGACCGCGTTGATCCAGGCTTGCAGGGAGCTCGTGAAGGTCTTTGCGTTGGCCTTGAAGTAGGCGGCGTGGCTGGGCTGGAGCGCGGCGAGGTCCGCGGCGATCGCGTCGGCGACCTTGGGCATCGTCGCGGGGTCGTACCACAGGTGGGGGTTCGGCGTGCTGTCCGGCAGGCCGAGCAGCTTCTGCACCACGATGACGCGGCGGCCGGAGTCTGGGACCGCCTTCTCGATCGTGTCCATGAACGTGTCGTAGCCCAGGCCGTTCTGCACCACGAGCCGGGCCGCGTTGACCAGGCGGCCGGTCGACGCGCTCGCCTCGAACGTGTGCGGGTCCGTGCTGGGGTTGCTCATGATGGCACTGGCCTGCACATACTTCCCGCCGATCTGCGCGATGACGTCCGCGTACTCGTTCTCCGCGCCGACCGCGATGATCGTGCCGTTCGCGGCGGTGGTGCCGGCGGACGAGGCTGAGCAGCCGGCCGCCAGCAGGGCCGTGCCCGCCAGGGCGATCGCGGCGGCCAGGCCCTTCCAGCGGTGTGGCATGGCGGGTTTCTCCCCTGGGGTTGTTCGGGTCGGCGTTGCTAGTAATGATAATGATTCTCACTCTTGACTGCAACGCGGTTGGCGGGGTTCAGGCGGGTTTGGGGCGTAGAGCGGGCGACGCGTTCCCGGCTGGGCGCTCGAGCGGCAGGGCTGCTCACGGCAACCTCGGCTAACCCACGAGTCACGGGCGTTTCGCTGCGGATGGCGCCGGCTTACCGGCCACGATGATCGTGGATCGCCAGACCCCCTATGAGGGGTGCAGCGATCCACGATCATCACAGCCGCGTCCTGGAGCCTGGGCGCCGTGGCGAGTCAGGCGACTAGCGGGGCGCTCCAAGGTCGGATGTGCTGGTCTGCGGATAGCAGGTGTGCTTGCCCTGGCAGTTGTAGAGGGGCGGGCGGCTGCCCGGGTAAATCCTGGTGATCCTGGTGAAGTAGAGGACGCCGGGGTGGCCGGGGATGGGTTCGGGGCGCCACAGGGTGATCAGCGCCGGGTAGGAGACGAGCTTGCCGTCCGCGCAGTCCGGCGTGCAGGTGTTGACCTTCTCGGTGCCGGTGCCGAACGCTTGGCTGGCCGCCCAGCTGGCCCACTGCAGGCCGGTCAGGGCGTCGTTCGCGTCGGCGCAGGTCAGGATGAAGCTCGACGGGCGGGTCTGCTGCTGGCCGGAGCAGTCGACCACGACCGTGCTCTGCCGGGCGGCGGCGCGGGCCGATGCGGGCGTGGCGGCTCCGTTGTCGGCTGACGCGCAGCCCGCCAGGAAGCCCAGGGCGGCGAGCAGGATGGCCGCGAGAGCGGCGGCAGGCCGGCTGGGTGAAGGATTCATGGTCCCTCCTCGCAACGCCATCTCAATGTACGACGCGGCGAGGGCGCGCGGCGCGGGGCGGCCTCAGTTGCCGGGGAGCAGGGATCTGACGGTTGGGGTGCATGCGGTGGCGGGCTGGTCGCCGGTGAGCCGGCAGATGGCGGCGGTGATGTAGCTGACGGTGCCGAGGATGGACCGGCCCCTGATGCCGTGCGGGTCCTCGATCGCCGCCGCGATCTGGCTCCAGGTCTCGTGTTCCAGGACGCCGGGGGAGAAACTGGAGCCGGTGAGCGCGTACCTGTTCCCGAAGTCGGCGAACGGGACGGCCTGCAGCTTGTCGTATCTGGTGAAGATCGCACGCTCCCGGGATGAATGCCGACAGGCCGCCCTGGCCGCGGCTGACGCACGCGTGCCAATTAAAATCGGCACTTGCGGGATCGCGGCGGGAAATCGTAGGAAGGTTCGGCGGCGCGGCGGGGCGAGGGAAGGCAACGGGGGGCGCGCGCGTTGGGCGGAGCGGGGGTGAAGGTTGTACCGTGCGACTGTGACGACGCCGCAGCATGAGGAGCCCGTGCGGGCCCGGTCCCGGGCGCGCGGGACCCGGCAGGCGCAGGCCCTGGCGGCCACGCTGGAGAGCCTGCCGGGCTTCTGCAGTGCCCAGGAGATCCACGCGGCGCTGCGGCGCAAGGGCGAGCACGTGGGACTGGCCACCGTCTACCGGCACCTGCAGGCGCTCAGCGAGGAAGGCAGCGTCGACGCGATCCGCGACGCCAGCGGCGAGATCCTCTACCGGCAGTGCGAGACGAGCGTGCACCACCACCATCTGACCTGCCGCAACTGCGGGCGGAGCGTGGAGGTGGAGGGCCGGGCGGTGGAGCAGTGGGCGGAAAAGGTCGCCGCCGAGGCGGGCTTCACCGACGTGGGCCACACCGTGGAACTGTTCGGCCTCTGCCCCCAGTGCGCCGCGGCCTAGCTTTCATGATCGTGAGCTGTTTGCGACAAATAGCGCCCAAAACGGCTCACGATCATGGTCGGGCCGGGGCGGGAGGGCTAGCGGGCGGGGGGTGAGGGGCGGGAGGGTTAGCGGGCGGGGCGCTTGCGCTTGCGTTTGGGGGGTGTGGCGGCGGCTAGCTCGGCTTTGCGGTCGGAGGCGTACATGTGGACGTACTCCTGGCCGGAGAGCTCGCGGATGGCGGCCATGACCTGCTCGGCGATGAGCTGGCGGGCCTTGCCGGGCGGGGCGCCGGTAACCGACGCGGGGAACTCCAGGGGGGCGCCGATCCTGAGCTCGATCCGGCCGGGGCGCGGCACCACCCGGCCGGGCGGCAGCACGCGGCGGGTGCCGTGGATGCCCACCGGGATGACCGGCAGGCCGGACTTGAGCGCGAGCCAGCCGACGCCGGGGCGCCCCCGGTACAGCCGCCCGTCCGGCGACCTGGTGCCCTCGGGATAGATGCCGAACAGGCTGCCGGCCTGCAGCAGCGCCAGCGCGGCCTCGAGCGTGTCCTGGGCGGCGCGCGGGCCGTCGCGGTCCATCTGCAGCTGGTTGGTGGCCTTGAGATACCAGGCCCACAACCGGGCGGCGGGACCCGAGGCGGTGAAGTACTCGGCCTTGGCGGAGAAGGTCACCGGGCGGTCGAGCATCAGCGGCAGGAAGACCGAGTCGACCACGGACTGGTGGTTGGCGGCCAGGATGGCGCCGCCGGACGCGGGCACGTGCCCGGCGCCGGTCACCTTCGGCCGCCAGATGGTGTGCAAGAACGGCCCGGCCAGAATGCGGGACAACTGGTATTGCACGAGTCACCGTCTGCTAACCGTGGGGCGCCTGGGGGTCGTCTCACCATAGCGTGCCTGGTCCGGGGGGTACGCGGCGGCGGCCAGGATGGCGATGCCCAGCGGCAGCGCGAACGGCAGCACCGCGGCCGGCACGATCACGCCGGAGTCGTCGGCGAGCCAGCCGAGCACCGGCATCAGCCACAGCACGCCAAGCACCGGCCGCAGCAGCGGCCCTAGCGGCGGCTGGGCCTCGAACGCCAGCGGCGCGTTGTGCAGCCGGAACCAGGCGGGCCGCCAGAGCATCAGCCCGGTCACGATGACCGCGATCGGGCTCAGCGGGCTGAACGCGTTGACCGACAGCGAGCCGATGTTGGAGTTGATCTTCCGCAGCAGCAGGCCGCCGGAGCGGCCGTGCACGGTGTTGCCGGCGAACACGCCGATGTCGGAGTGGCCGGTGGCCGGCACCAGGTAGCTGATCAGCGCGAACACGGCGAACAGGGCCAGCCCGCTGACCGCGGCGAGCAGCACCCGGCGCCAGTTCAGCCTGATCCCGGCCACCGCCATGGCCAGCAGCAGGAAGCAGGGCACCATGGCGATGGTCCCGCCCACCTTGCCGCCGAACCCGGGCCAGCCCGACGCGAAGACGGCGAAGACCGCGACCACGGCCAGGGCGAGCAGCGCGGGCCGCCGGGAGGAGGAGTACCTGCGCAGCAGGACCAGGGCCAGCCAGGCCGCGGCGAGCAGCCCGGACAGGCCGTAGATGCCGAGCGCCTCGTTGCCGATCCCGTAGAACCGGCCGGCCTCGAGCACCGACAGCCCGAACGGGGTCTCCAGCTGCAGCCGCGACCCGGTCATCACGTCGATCCCCAGCACGACCAGGGTGAACAGGCAGATCGCGCCGAACGGCGCGAGCGGATCGCGGTTACGGGAGCCGAGCAGCGCGGCCCCCGCGATGACCACGGCCAGCGCCACCGAGACCGCGTACAGCCAGGCGGCCGGGTGGGCGGTCGTCGACCAGGGCACCAGGTTGGCCAGGAAGGTACCCGCGGGCACCGCGGCGGCGAACACCCCGGCCACCCGCCACCCCCGGGCCCGGCGCCGGCGCTTGTCCTGCGCCGCGCCCCAGGACGCCAGGCCGATCGCGGCCAGCGCCGCGGCGTCGGCCAGCGAGTAGGCCCAGAAGAACTCGCCGTGCGTGTCCCGCCACACCTGCTCCGCGGTGTCCCGGCCGGTCAGGGACTGGACCGTCGAGGCGAGTGAACCCCGGTCGCCGCGGGTGACGTGCGCGCCGACGGTCTGCGGCGGCACGCTTGCGCCTAGCCAGCCGAGCACGGTCGGGGCCAGGTCGGTGAGCACGACCAGGCCCGGCTGCCGGGTGGAGGCCGCGTTGAGCAGGCCGGAGGAGTAGCCGGGGCCGTCGGCCAGGGCGAGCTGCAGGTGCGGCGGCTTGGACGGCGCGCCCGGCGCGGTGACCAGGAGCGTGGTGCCGGGCGGGAGCTCGGCCGCGATCCTGGCGAGTTCGGCGTCGGCCGCGGCGAGTTGCCGGGCCCGTTCGGCATATCCGAGCGTGCCCAGGTCCACCACGGTCAGCGGGCAGCGGGCCAGCACCGCCGCGGTGATCTGGTCTGGAGCGGGCAGGTAGGAGGCGACGTGGCCGGTGCGGTCGGCCAGCGCGAGCGCGGCGCCCGGACCGGCGGCGGTGGCGCAGCCGGGGGTCTGCCGGGACAGCAGGCCCCAGTCGGGGTTGTTGTGGAAGCGCTGGTTGTAGGTCTCCAGGGCGGGCAGGGCGGCGACGGTGGCGCCGGTGCCACCGGGCCGGACGGCGGGGAAGGCGCCGCAGGCGGCGTTGGTGTGGTCGGACTGGGCCCGGGCGGCCGCGTTCAGCGTGAGCCAGCCGTCGGCCGGGCAGGTCAGCGGGAGCACCGCGTAGTCCACCAGGTTTCCGACCGAGCCCTGGCCGGCCAGCCGCCACAGCGCGGGCGTCCTGGCCGAGGACACGTCGCTCCAGCGCAGCCCGGACAGCCCAACGACGACCACGTGCTGGGATCGTGGCGGCGCCGGGGTGGTGGCTTGCGCGGCCGGCCCCAGGGCCAGGACCGCGAGCAGGCAGGCCAGCAGCGCCGACCAGATCGCCGCAGGCCTCACGCTCACCGACTCACCGTATCCGGGAATTTATGCCGAACGGGTCGGGTATACGTCGACGTGACCGCTCTCACCGGCCACGATGTCGCCGATGACCGCGGCGGGCAGCCCTTGCGCCCGCAGGTCACCGAGCAGGGCGGGGGCGGCCCCGGGTGGCGCGGCCAGGAGCAGGCCGCCGGAGGTCTGCGCGTCGTGCAGCAGCACGGCCAGCCCGGGCGGAACGGCCGGGTCGACGGCGGCGAAGCCGCGCATCCGCTCGGTGTTGGCCCTGGTCCCGCCGGAGACGAAGCCGGCCGCGGCGAGTTCGGCGGCACCGGGCAGCAGCGGGACCGACGCGGCGTACAGTCGCGCCGCGGCCTTGCTGGCGGCCAGCATCCGGTGCAGGTGCCCGAGCAGGCCGAACCCGGTTACGTCGGTGGCGGCGCGGACACCGGACCGCAGCGCGGCCTGGCTCGCGCCCGCGTTGAGCAGGGTCATGGAGGCGACGGCGGCGTCAACCACGGCGGCGGAGGGCTGGCCGCGTTTGAGTGCGGTGGCGACCACGCCGGTGCCGATCGCCTTGGTCAGGATGAGCCGGTCGCCGGGGGCGGCGCGGTCGATGGTCATCAGCCGCGCCGGGTCGGCCAGCCCGGTCACGGCCAGGCCGTACTTGGGCACCGGGTCGTCGATGGTGTGGCCGCCCGCGACGAAGCAGCCGGCCGCGGCGGCCACCTCGGCGCCGCCGCGCAGCACCTCGGCGAGCAGGGCCAGGTCCAGGCCCTCGCCGGGCCACGCGGCCAGGTTGACCGCGATCAGCGGCCGACCGCCCATCGCGTATACGTCCGACAGCGCGTTCGCGGCGGCGATCCGGCCCCAGTCGCCCGGATCGTCGACGATCGGCGTGAAGAAGTCCGTGGTCAGAACCAGGGCGCGGTTGTCGTCGAGGCGCAGGACGGCCGCGTCGTCGCCTTCGGCGGCGCCGATGAGCAGGTCGCCGGCCGCGGGGCCCATGCCGGGGGTGCCCTCGAGGCTGGCGAACAGCGCCTCCAGCTTGGCTAGCGGCAGCTTGCAGGCACAGCCCGCGCCGGGCGACAGCGAGGTCAGCCGGGGTGCGTGGATGTATTCGGCCGTCACGCTGGCCACTGTAGCCGGACCCGGCTACCAGGCCGCGGTGACGATCCGCGTTGCTGCCCGACGGGGAGAAACGCAGGCGGGGCCGCCCTAGCTCGGGCGCCTGGCCGGGATTGTTAAGGTTTAACCAATGTCTTCGACAAGGGAGTCAACTGCGGCCGCGGACCGCAGCTTCGTGGTGGTGGCCAGCAGGCTGCCGGTGGACCGGGTCGAGGGGCCGGACGGGCAGTCGGAATGGCGGCCGAGCCCGGGCGGCCTGGTCACCGCGCTGGAACCGGTGATGCGCGAGGCCGGGGGGGCGTGGATCGGCTGGTCCGGCGACGCAGGACCGGCCCCGGGGGCGTTCCAGGCGGACGGTCTGCACCTGGTCGGCCTGGCCCTGTCCGAGACCGAGGTCAGGCATTTCTACGAGGGTTTCTGCAACGCGACGCTGTGGCCGCTCTACCACGACGTCATCGCGCCGCCCCAGTTCCACCGCCGGTGGTGGGAGGCGTACGTGACGGTCAACCGGCGCTTCGCGCAGGCCGCGGCGGAACAGGCGGCGCCCGGGGCGACCGTATGGGTGCACGACTACCAGCTCCAGCTGGTTCCGCGGATGCTGCGCGAGCAGCGTGACGACGTCCGGATCGGCTTCTTCAACCACATCCCGTTCCCCGGCTACGAGATCTTCGCCCAGCTTCCGTGGCGGCGGCAGGTAGTGGAGGGCCTGCTCGGCGCCGACCTGCTGGGCTTCCAGCGCCGTGCCGACGCCACCAACTTCCTGCGCGCCTGCCGCCGGGCCGTCGGCCTGGTGACGAGGGGGTCAACCGTGCGGGTCGAGGAACCGGGCGGCGCCCGGGTGGTCCAGGCCGCCGCGTTCCCGATCTCGATCGACTCGGAGGGCCTGACCGAGATCGCCCGGCGGGACGACGTGGGCAAACGGGCCAGCCAGATCCGGGAGGCCCTGGGCGGGCCGAGCCTGGTGCTGCTGGGCGTGGACCGACTCGACTACACCAAGGGCATCTTGCACCGGTTGCGGGCCTACGGGGAGCTGCTCAGCGAGGAGCGGCTGGGACCGCGGCCGGTGCTGATCCAGGTGGCCAGCCCGAGCCGGGAGCGGGTCGAGGCCTACCAGATACTCCGTGAGGAGGTCGAGGGAATGGTGGGCCGGATCAACGGCCAGCACGGGGAGGTGGGCTACTCCCCCGTCCACTACCTGCACCAGTCCTTCCCGCGCGACGAGATGGCCGCGCTGTACCTGGCCGCGGACGTGATGCTGGTGACCCCGCTGCGGGACGGCATGAACCTGGTGGCCAAGGAGTACGTGGCCTCTCGTTACGACGAGGGCGGCACGCTCGTGCTGAGCGAGTTCACCGGCGCGGCCGACGAACTCGCCGGCGCCTTCCTGGTGAACCCGCACGACATCGAGGGGCTGAAGCACGCCGTCGTGCGGGCGGCGACCGCCACCCCCGCCGAGGCCAGGCGCCGGATGCGCGCCATGCGGCGGCGGGTACGCGAGTACGACGTGGCCCGCTGGGCGGCGACCTTCCTCCGCTCGCTGCGCGGCGGCCCCGCCACGGCGGACGGGGCCGACCTGGCCAGCTGATCGGTTCAGGCACGGCGCGCGGGATCGGCGGAGTCCCGGCCGATCATCCGGTTCAGGGCGCGCCGGACGGTCTCGGCCCAGCGGGTGCTCTCGCTGCGCGGCGGTGACGCCGGTGCGGCAGTGGGCGGCGGAGCGGGCGCGGGAGCGGGGTCTGGGGCCGCGGCGGCGGGCTTGCTGTCGCGCTGGGCGTGGTCCTCGCGGATGTGCAGTTCGAGGAGCGGCCGGTCGGCGTACCGGAGCCCGCAGAGCGGGCAGGTGTGGCTGGACATGTCATCCTCCGTGGGTTAGCTGCCCGGCAGTTCGCCGAGCGTGACCTGGACGCTGCGGTCCTGGCCGTCGCGCGTGATGGTCACGGTGACCTTGTCGCCGGGCTTGGCGGCGGCCAGCGCCTGGGTGAGCGCGGTGGTGTCGGGGATCTGCGCCCCGCTGACCGCGGTGATCACGTCGCCGGCCCGAAGTCCGGCCCGTTCGGCCCCGCCACCGCTGGTCACGGCGACCACGCCGACTCCGCCCGCGGTGCCGTCCGGACCGAGGACGGTGGCGACCTCGGCACCTATCGCGGCCCGGTGCGAGTTGGTGACGTGGCCGGTGTCGATGATCTGGGTGGCGATGTCGCGGGCCAGGTTGGACGGGATGGCGAAGCCGATGCCCTGCGCCTGGCCGCCGCCCTGCGGACTGCCCGCGGCCAGCGTCGGGATGCCGACCACCTGACCGGAGGCGCTGACCAGCGCGCCGCCGCTGTTACCCGGGTTGATCGGGGCGCTGGTCTGGATCGCGCCGGGCAGCGTGGCCGCGGGCGAGCCCTCCGCGGCCGGCTCGGTGACCGCGCGGTCGGTGGCGGAGATGATTCCCTGGGTCACGCTGCCAGACAGGCCGAGCGGGTTACCGATGGCGAGCACCACGTCGCCGGCCTGCACCTTGTCCGAGTCGCCGAACCTGGCCGGCTGCAGCCCGGAGGGGTTGTCGGCGCGGATGACCGCGAGGTCGTCGGGCGGGTAGGTGCCGACCAGGCGCGCGGAGCGCGGGGCGGTATCCCCGGCCACCTGGACCTGGAACTTCGTGGCGTTCCCCGCGACGTGGGCGTTCGTGACGATGTTCCCCGACCGGTCGAGCACCACGCCGGAGCCGAGGCCGTTCTCGGTCCTGATCAGCACCACCGAGGGCAGCACCTGCCGGACCACGCTCGCGTAGCTGGCCGGGCCCGGGGTGGCGGGCGCGGGCGTGGGCGTGGCCGTCGCCGCTGGGGTCCCCGACGCGCTCGAATCAGTCGCGGCCGCGCCGATCGCGGCGCCACTGCCTCCGATCACCAGCGCCGCTACCGTGGCCAGGCCCGCGCGGCGCACCCGCTGTGTCGTGTTCATCGGTCTTGTCTCCTCCTTCTGTCCGCCCGGCTGCGTCGCCGGGCCCGGCCTTCGTGGCCACTGTCAGCAAAGCCGGGCGCTGCGCAGGCGCGGTGACACGACGGTGGGGACGATGTGGAGGAACGCTGAGGCTATGCCGAAGGCAAGCTGAGGGTCATCTGAGTGCCCCGGCCGGGCCCCTTCGTTTCGCTGGCGGCGGTCAGCCGGCCGCCGTGGGCCTGAGCCAGCTCGGCCGCGACGGTCAGGCCGATGCCGCTGCCGGAAACCGGGGCGGCCTGCTGGCCGCGGAAGAACCGGTCGAAGATGCGCGGCAGGTCGTCGGCGGGGATGCCGGTGCCGGTGTCGGTGACCCGGAGCACCGCCTCGGTGCCGTTGCTTCTCGTGCTGATGGTGACGCCGCCGCCGGCCGGGGTGAACTTCAGCGCGTTGGTGAGCAGGTTGGTGATCACCTGGTGCAGCCAGTGCGTGTCGGCCAGCACCGGGCTCGCGGCCAGGTCCCGGTCCAGGGTGATGCCTGCCGCCTCGAACCGGCGGGCCAGGCTGTCGGCCGCGGCGGCCGCCAGCTCGGCGAGGTCGGCCGGGCTCCGGGTCAGGTTGAGGGAGGCGGCGTCGGCGGCGGCCAGCGTCTGCAGGTCGCCGACCATGCGCGCCAGCCGCAGCACCTCGTCGCGGAGCGAGCCGAGCTCGGCCGGTGTGGGTTCGGCCACGCCGTCGAGCAGCGCCTCGTGGCCCGCCTGCAATATGGCGATCGGGGTGCGCAGCTCGTGGGCGACGTCGGCGACCAGGTTGCGGCGGATCTGCTCCTGCCGGTCGAGGGTGCCGGCCATCTGGTCGAAGGCGGCGGCCAGCTCGCGCAGCTCCCCGGCGGCCCGGATCTCGCCGACCCGGGCGGCGCGGTCCCCGGCCGCCATGGCCCTGGTCACCTCGATCAGCCGGATGACCGGGCGGGTGATCCGCCGGGCCACGGCGAGGCCGGTGAGCAGCGCGAGCAGGGCGGCCAGGCCGGCCGCCCCGGCGATGGCGCGCAGCAGCGCGATCTTCAGGCTGCGGTCGGCGGCGTTGAGCCCGGAACCGGTGGACCGCACCAGCGCGGTGCCCACGCGCTGGCCGCGGACGACGACCGGGAGGCTCGACTGCGAGCCGTCCGCGGCGCCGAAGCCGCGCGAGGAGGCGACGACCTGCCCGGCCTGGTCGCGGATCTGCACGGCCGCGCCGGTGGGGACGGCCAGGTCGAGGACGGACGAGAGGTCGGCCGAGGACCAGGTTTTGTTCTCGTCCCACGCCGCCCCGGCCACGGCCGTGATGGCCTTGGCCAGCTCACCGCGCTGCTGGATGGCCAGGTTGGAGACGTCCGCGGCGGCGAACGCCGCGGTCAGCCCGGCGAGCAGCGCGACCGCGGCCAGCGCCACCGTGAGGAAGGCCAGGGCCAGCCGGAGGCCGAGCGTGCCGCCCCGGGGCGCGGCGCCGGGCGGTGGCGGCGCGGGGCCGGGCGGCGGCGCGGGGCCGGGATCAGTCATCGCGGGCCAGGCCGAGCCGGTAGCCGCCGCCGAGGACGGTCTGCACGATCCGGGGATTGCCAGGATCCTCCTCGACCTTGCGCCGCAGGTTCTTCACGTGCGAGTCGACGGTGCGCTCGTAGCCCTCGAACTCGTACCCGCGCACCCGGTTGATCAGCTCGAACCGGGAGTAGACCCGGCCGGGGACGGTGGCCAGCGCGGTGAGGACGCCCCACTCGGTGGGGGTCAGCGCGACGGCCGTGCCGCGCACCGTGGCCTGCCGCTGCGGCTCGTCGATGACCAGTTCGCCCTCACCGTAGCTGGCCAGGCCCTGGGCGGCGGCCGGGCCGCCGCGGCGCAGGATCGCCTGTACCCGCAGGACCAGCTCGCGCGGGCTGAACGGCTTCGTCACGTAGTCGTCGGCGCCCAGCTCGAGCCCGCGGATCCGGTCTTCCTCCGCGCTCCTGGCCGTCAGCATCAGGATCGGCGTGCCCGACGTCGGCCCGGTGGCCCTGAGCTCGCGCGCGACCGTCTCGCCGGGCACGTCCGGCAGCCCGAGATCGAGGATCACGATGTCTGGCGCCGAGGTCAGGGCCATGGTGATCGCCTCGGCGCCCGAATCGGTGGACAGCACGGTGAACCCGGCGCGCTCCAGGTAGGACCGGACCAGGTCGCGCAGCTTGCGCTCATCCTCGACCACCAGCACCGTCGCCGCCATCGTCGCTCCTCCGCTTTCCCGCCTTGTCACCTCGGGTACGCCTGGACGTTCCCACGATCTTCACAGGGGAACCAGCCCTCGCCTCCACACCATCACCATGTCAGCTTCACTGAGCCGGCACGACCACCGGGTGCACTGATAGTGACCGCACGAGCAGTGGCAGGGAGACACGGATGACCGGAACCGATCTGATCGTGCTGGCCCCGTGGATCGTCTTCATCGTGGGGCTGGCCGTCATCTGCGTTCTCCTGCTGCGCTCGCGGCGCGCGCCTGGTTCCCGGCCCCAGCGGCCGCCTCGATCCGCCCGTGGCGGCGCGGCAGGCCGGGAACCGGGTCGCCGCCCAGACTCACAGGAAACGGAATGTCGCGAGAACAACGCAGAGGCCAGGCCGCAATGACCGGTGAACAGAGCGCCGCAACCCCCGGCCCGCGCTGGCGAGCGCTGCTCGAGGGTCGCTGGCAGGTCCACGTGCAGGAGGTCACCGAGCTGTCGCTGGCCTATCACGTCGCGGCCGCGGCCGTCCCCGACGGCTCCGGAGATGGGACCGGCCAGCCTGAGATAGCGGCGCTGCTGCGCCGGGCGGTCGAGGCCCGCAGGAAGCTGGCCGACGTGGAGGAAGCCCTCAGCCGTCTGGCGGCGGGCAGCTTCGGCCGCTGCGAGCAGTGCGGGTCTGCGATCCCGGCCGGGCTGCTCGCCGCGGCCCCCCAGACCAGGTACTGCCCGCGCTGTGACGCGCCGTCCGCTGCGCCTGGGCAGGCAGAGGTGAGGCCGCTGGCGGGACGTGCCAGCCGATGACGGCCGTACCCATCTGGGCGTGGGCCGCGACCCTCGCCGTCCTCGCCGTGCTCATCGTGGTCGATCTCGTCCTCACCAGAGGGCCGGAGAACGGCCTGCGCGCCGCGGCGGTGGAGAGCGCGCTGTGGCTCGCCGCCGCGCTGGCGTTCGGCGGGGTCATCTGGTTGTGGCGGGGCCCGGCCATCGGAGGCCAGTACCTGGCCGGCTACCTGCTCGAGAGAGCCCTCAGCGTGGACAACGTCTTCGTGTTCATGCTGCTGTTCGTCTCCATGCGGGTGCCGGCCGAACTGCAGCGGCGGATCTTGTTCCTCGGTGTGGTCGGCGCGCTCGTGCTCCGCGGCGTCTTCATCGCGGCCGGCGGTGCGCTCATCGAGCACGTTAGCTGGATCTTCTACGTGTTCGGCGCGATGGTGCTGCTGGCCGGAGCGCGGATGTTCCGGCCCGGCGAGGGCGGATCAGGGAACAACCTGGCCGTGCGCGGCCTGCGCCGGGTGCTGCCGGTCACCGAGCACTACCACGGCAGCCGGCTCGTCACCCGGGCCGGCGGCCGGGCCGCGGCCACGCCCCTGCTCGTGGCGCTGGTGGCCATCGCGATAACCGACGTGGTGTTCGCGCTCGACTCGATCCCCGCGGTGTTCGGCGTCACCAGGGACCTGTTCGTGGTGTTCACCTCCAACGCCTTCGCCGTCCTCGGCCTGCGGGCGCTGTACTTCCTGCTGGCGGGTTCGGCGGACCGGTTCGTCTACCTCAAGCCCGGTATCGCCCTACTGCTGGTGTTCATCGGGGTGAAGATGCTCCTCTACGACGTGGTGCATATGCCGGTCTGGATCAGCCTGGTGGTGATCGGGGTGGTCGCGGCCGGCGCGATGGCCGCCAGCCTGTGGCGTGACCGGCGCCAGCGGGGGCAGCCGGGGCAGCCGGGGCCCAGCCGGGAGGATGATCGCGTGGACCACGAGACGCCGCACCAGCGGCCGGCCGCGGAGGCGCGCGGACCGGTGCGCACGTGAGCGCGCTGGCCAGCCTGCAGGTCGACTCCCTGCTCTCGTACGTGGTCGCGATCGTCTTCCCGGCGTTCGACGCGATCCTGCCGGTGCTGCCCAGCGAGACCGCGGTCATCACGCTCGGCGTGGCCACCGCGGGCAGCGCCGATCCCCGCATCGCGCTGCTCGTGGCCTTCGCCGCGGCCGGCGCGTTCCTCGGCGACAACCTCTGCTACCTGCTCGGCCGCTGGTTCGGGCCGCGCATCCAGCGCCGGTTCTTCCGGAGCGAGAAGGGCGCCAAGCGGCTGGCCTGGGCCGAGCGCTCGCTGGAACGGTACGGGATGCCGCTCATCGTGGTCTGCCGGTTCATCCCGGGCGGCCGGACGGCGGTCATGCTGTCCTGCGGCATCGTCCGCTACGACCGCCGCCGCTTTATCATCGCGACCGCGATCGCGGGCGTGATCTGGGCGTCCTACTCGTTCTTCATCGGCCGCCTGGGCGGCAAGGCCTTCGAGGACAAGCCGTGGGCCGGGCTGCTGCTCGCGCTCGGCGGCACCCTCGCGATCAGCGGGCTCATCGAGCTGGTCCGGCGGATCCGGTCTCGCCGGGCCCAGCGCCAGGCCGACGCGCAGGAGCGCACCGGGCCATCGCCCGGCAGCACCCAGAAAACCCCGGGTCAGCTAGGCCCGGTACCGGGCTCACACCACGTGGATGCCGCGCCCATGTCGCCGGAGCTGCATGAGCGCGGCAGCCATGTCGCAGGGACGGGGCGGCCCGGGGCGGCGGGCTGGTGGCGAAGGTAGCGACCAGCTAGCCGCCGCTAGGCGTCTCGGACAGGCTGGTAGGTGAGGAGGGCGAGGCTGTCACCTACCGTCCGGGTATCGACCAGGCGCATGGGTTTGGTGTCGCTAGGGGCGCCGAAGAGGCGCTCGCCGACTCCGAGCACGACCGGGTAGATCATCAGCCGCAGCTCGTCGACGAGGTCGTGCTCTATCAGCGTGTGCACGAGCTGGGTGCTCGCGTAGACGACGATGTCCCCGTCTAGCTCCTGCTTCAGCTTCGAGACCTCGTTCACCACGTCGCCCTTCAAGACCGTCGAGTTGATCCACTTCGGCTCTTCGAGAGTCGAGGACACGACGTACTTGGGCAGGCTATTCAGCCTGTCCGCCCACTCGCCGCTCCGGGATAGCCACCGCGCGGCGAACCACGCGTCGCTGCGCCGGCCCAGCAGCAGGGCCTCGGTGCCCAGCGCCTCGTCCAGCAGGACCTTGACCCACGCTTCGCGGTCCTTGTCCCCGATCTGGCCGGTCCAGTTGCCGAACCTCAAGCCCTCCTCGCCGGTCGGATCCTGGACGACTCCGTCGAGCGAGACGTTCTCGCTGATGACGATCTTTCCCATGTCGGTTCTCCCTTTTTGCTGGTGGCGTCGGCTGCCACTCATGCAGGCCCCGCGACACCGGGAAACTGGGCGGCCGCCGGCCGCCCAGTTCGCCCCTCGGCCGGTGTCCGTATCGGGACGGAAGTGTGGTCAGGGCGTGACGCCGGAGAGGTTGAGGCCGACGACGCCGGCCAGGACCAGGCCGATGGATACCAGCTTGATGGTGGACACGGTGTCGCCGAGGAAGGCCATGCCGATCACCGCGGTGCCGGCGGCGCCGATCCCGGTCCATACCGCGTAGGCGGCCCCGACCTCGAGGTGGCGCAGCGCCATCGTCAGCAGGGCGAAGCTCAGGAGGGCACAGATCGCGAAGATGGCCGTCGGCCAGATCCGCGTCATCCCGTGACTCATCTTCAGCGCCACCGCGAAACCCGTCTCGAACAGGCCGGCGGCGACGAGCGTCAGCCATGCCATCGTGTCGCCTCCCTCATCATGACTCCATTTCTACGGAGACGGCGAGGAAACCTGGTGTACCGAGGATGGAGCCTGGATGGAGGGTCGTCCGGCTAGGCGAGATGGCTAGCCAGGAAGGCCAGCGACGGGGGTTCCTGCGCGGTGAAGAACGAGCCGTCGTGACAGCCGGGCCCGAAGACGGTCACGGCCCCGGCGGGCAGGGCGCGGGCGAGCGCCTGGACGCCCGGGTAGAAGGGATCACCGTGGCCCGACGCGACCCGGACCGGGCGCGGCCGAGGGCCGCGGCGTGCGCGATCACGTCGCCGGCGGCGAACGCCGCGGCCGACGCGAAGGCACCCGGGTTGGCCTGCCCGGCCTGCGGATAGCTCGTCCAGACGGCCGGGCTGACCGCGGCCACGGCGGCGAACAGGCGCGGATACCTCTCGGCCAGCAGCAGCGCGCCGTAGCCGCCCATCGAGATGCCCATCGCGGCGATCCGCCGGGGCGGCCGGCCGAGGCGGAGACGTTGGCAGCGCGGGATCAGCTCACCGATCACCATCGCCATCGGGTCGTCGCCGGGGTGCGGGTTCCAGTAGCCGCCGCCGCCGTCCACGGTGACCATCGCCATCGGGGCCAGCGGCCGGCCGCCGGGCTTGAGCGCCACGGCCTGCGCGGGCGACATCCCGGCCAGGGCGCTGGCGTGGTCGCCCCCGTAGGCGTGCAGCATGACCACCAGCGGCAGCTCATCACCGGGACGGTGACCGGGCGGGTAGGCGATCGTGTACCCGACCGTCCGGCGGCGGGCCGCGGAGTAGAACGTGCCGTCGACGGACGGACCCGGCGGCGGGAACGCGAGCGGCGGAGCGGATACCGAGCACGCGCCGTCGAGCTCGTCCAGCACGGTCCGGCCCGGCAGCACGCCGCGTGAGACCAGCTCGGCGCCGCCGATGCCGGCGCAGGCCAGTACCGCCGCCGGGGCGAGGCCTAGGGTCAGCACGCGCCGCCGGGTCCAGCGGGAACCAGACCCGTTCGGGGTCATGCCGGGCCTCGCCGGGACTGACGGGCAGCTTGGCACGCGACGCCCAGGGCCAGCGCCATGACCGCGAGCCCGGCGACATCGATCGCGCCCGGGTGGAACAGGCTCCCGGGCCGCGGCGTCCGGCCGGTGATCCAGGCGCAGCCGCCGCCGAGGAAGACAGCCATGGTGACGCAGGCCGCGGCGCCGAGCCTGCCCTCGAAGCGCAGCAAGGCCGGCGAGAGCTCGGCCCGGCGGATGGCCGTGGCCGCGCCGGCCACCAGGCAGGCCAGCGCGAGCGGGCTGAGGGCCATCCAGGTGAGTTCGGCCGCCGGGAAGGCGGCCAGCGCGGCGGGGTGCGCCCAGAACGAGGTGACCCAGAGCGTGGACGCCCAGGAGAACGCGGCCACCCCGCCGGGCACCAGGCCGGTCCGCGCCCACGGGTGACCGCCGGTGCCCGGCCAGCCGTTCCCGAAGTGCCTGCCGCCGACGATCATGATCGCCAGCCCGGCCAGGAACAGCGCGGACGGGACGGCCAGGCCCCGCGCCTGGCCGTGGGCGAGCCGCACCGCCACGGTCCACGCCACCGGCAGCGCGGCGAGCAGCGCCAGCAGGGCGAGGACCAGGACCGTTCCGGTCATCACGAACGTAGCCACGGCGGTACCCGCGGTATCGGGCGCGGACCATTGCCAGCCGATGACGAGCTGGGACCAGATAGCGCCGCCGACACCGAGGAAGACGGCCGCGCAGCAGGCGAGCGAGGCGAGCCCGGCCCGGGCTTGCGCGCGGGCCAGCTCCGGGGCCTGAGGCGCGCCGCCGCACAGCCCGGCGTCGGCGAGCCGGGCGACGAGGCCGCCCCTGATCACGTCCGCCGTCCGCGACGGCGATCTCGGCCGCTCGGCGAGCTCGGCGATCAGCAGCTCGGTGAACTCCTCGCCGTAGCGCGCCCGCCAGGCCCGCGGGTACCAGCGGACCAGGCGCGCGGCGCGCTCTGGCGGCCCGCTCACGCCGCGCCCCTCACGCCGGGCCCCTCACGCCGGGCCCCCCACGCCGGGCCCCTCACGCCGGGCCCCAGCCCTGGGCTAGACGGCGCAGCCCCACGTCGGCAACGCGGCGCTGCGCGTCGAGCTGCGCCCGCAGGGTCGCCGCCCCGACTTCGGTGAGCCGGTAGGGGCGGCGGCGGTCGTGGCTCTCCACCGGCTCGATCAGCCCCTGGGCCTGGAGCCGGGCCAGCGCCTCGTACAGCGTGCCCGGCGCCACCCGGACGCCGGCGAAGGACTCGATGTCCTTGGTCAGGGCGTAGCCGTGCTTGGCCCCGTCGGCCAGGCTGGCCAGGATGAGCGTGGCCGGCCCGGCATAGCGGCCGAACCCGTCGAGCGCCTTATCCGTCGCCACAGGCGCCACTCTATATCGGCTACCGATCTATCGGCAACCGGTACAGAGGTAGGTCGTTCCATGATCGAGGCGCGGGTCAGGGCGCGGGGTCGGTGCGGAGGAGGCTGTAGGTCACGCCGTCGCGCCACTGGCCGTCGCGCCAGCGCAGCGGGTCGCGCCAGCCGAACCAGGCGAACTCACCGGTCGTCTCCGGGTCCTGGGTCAGCATCTCGATGATGGTCAGGTCATCCTCGCGCGGCGGCCGCAGCTGCAACTGATCACCCATGCCGCGATCATGCATCACCCTCACCGCGGCATGTCACCTCGGTAATGGACGGTGACAGGGCTAGAGAGTGTCCTTTAGGTCGTGGCGCGTGGCCGGTCTGGTGCGGATGCGCCGTCCGGGGCTGGCGGGGACGGGCGCGCCGCGGCGGGGCCGTCGCGATCCTTTCCAGCCGAACGGGCGGGCTGCCTTCCTCCGTACCACGGCTCACGTGGGCATCGCGGTGCACACAGGCATCACCGGACCGCGGCGCCTGGCTTGGCGGTAACAACGATTACATTTTTGTAACAGCAGGGTTGGCGGATCCGCGCGGCGTTCGGGCCGGGCGATTGTAAGATCGCTACCGAAGGCGCCGGGAATAGTACAAAAGCCTCGTGGCTACGCACTTTATTAATGGCTGCCTAGGAGCGTTATGCAAAACCGGTCGCGAGTGCAGGCCTCCTGGGCAGTACTACCTGTGGCGGAAGGGGTTTCACCGCTGGTTCGGCATCTGCGTGGCGAAGAGCGCCGGTCGACCAGGCGCTGACCGTCCCGTGTGTGCTGGCGGGGCACTCCCGGGCCATGTGGCGGGCGATCATCCGGGGCCGCCGGGCGGACACCGAGCGTCTCGTCGAGGCGGCCCGGCTGGAGATCTGGGAGCACATCACCTTCTGGGACGACGTCTACTACGCGATCCTGGGAATGGAGAACGAGCTTGCCTGGTGAATTCTGGCCGCCGGAGCATGTCTATGCCGCGGGCTATCCGTACGCCGAATCCCCACCGTCGGCGCGCTGATCCCGCTCAGCCCGTTCCTGGCCGGTTACCCGGTGCTGGCCCTGGCGCTGGCCCTGGCCGGGATCGCCGCCGTCGTCGGCGGCGCCGCCGTGGCCAAGCTGACCGACCGGTCGATGCTGGCCGGGGGGTTGCGCCAGTTCACCGCCGCCTTCCTGGCCACCGGCGTGGCCTTCGCGGTCGGGCACCTGATCGGCGGGGTGGTGTCCTAGCTTCCTGGCACAGCGTTTCCTGGTGCGGCGTTTCCTGGTGCGGCATCCGGCAGCGAGATCTCGAACTCACTGCCCTCCCCCGGCACGCTGCGGACGCGCGCCGAACCGCCGTGCGCGTCGGCGACCGCGCGCACCAGGGCGAGCCCGAGCCCGGTGCCCCGGGTGCCGTTGGCGTTGGTGCCGGTGCGGAACCGGTCGAAGACGTGGGCGAGTTCGCCCGCCTCGATGCCGCTGCCGGTGTCGCTGACCGCGATCCGGACCACGCCGCCCCCGCCGGTGACGGACAGCTGGATGAGGTCGCCGTCGCGTGTATGCCTGATCGCGTTCTCCAGCAGCGCGTCCATGGCGAGGCCGAGCCGTTCGGCGTCGGCCAGCACCGTCGCGGCGTCGAGCCGTCCCAGCTTCCATTCGCGCGGCGCGGTCGGCCGCCACCGGCCGATCAACTCGACCGCGAACTCGTCCAGCAGGACCGGTTCGGTCCGCAGGAAGCCGGGGTCCTCGGCGGCGGCGATCACGAGCAGGCGCTCGCTCAGCCGGCGCAGCCTGGTGATCTCGCCCAGCACCGTCTGGATGTCGCGCAGCTCGCGGCCGTCCAGGTCACGGGCGAGGAGTTCGGCATGAGTGAGCGCGATCGTGATCGGGGTGCGCAGGTGATGCGAGGCGTCCTGGAGGAACCGGCGCTGAGCCTCGAGCAGGCGGATGTTCTTCTCCCCGATGAGCTGGCGCTCCCGGTCGGCGGCGATCCGCCGGTTGGCGAGCCAGACGATGGCGACGAACATCGCCGCCAGCAGCGGTATCTCGGCCGCCTCCTCGAGCGACTGGTTGTCGTGCAGCAGGTCCAGGCCGATCCCGCCGAACGTGGTGATGATCACGATGCCGAGCCCCCAGAGCACCGGATCGGCGGGCCACAGGCGCAGCCCGTACAGCACCGCGAACCCGGTCGAGATGATGTGGATGGGCACCGTGTCCCAGGACGGCCAGGCCGCGATCGCCGCGAGGTTCAGCAGGACCAGTGCCACCCAGGCCGCGTCGAGCCCGCCGCGGCCTTCCGTCAGCCCGCCGCGCGTGTTACGGGGCCCGGGCCGCGGCGCCTCAGCCGGCCGCAAGCCGGTACCCCTCGCCGTGGACGGTCGTGATCAGGTGATCGCCGATCTTCGACCGCAGGCGGCTGACGCACACGCCGGCCCGGGCGTCTCCGCCGTGGAATACCGTGCCCATGCTTATGGTACGTATTCCGGATCACCAGGTTCACAGCTTCTGGTCCGGAATAACGCTTGACTGAATTGTCGGATAAAGTGCGCTATCTGCATTAACGGGCGCGGCGTCCGGTGAATAAGAAAGGCACGATGCGCTCGAGGAGTCCGGGCCTTTGCCTCGGGCAGGCCCGCAGGGCGAGCGTCGTGGGCTGCGGGCCCCCGGCCACGGAGCGACTACCCGCGACCGCGACCGCGCGGGCGCCAGACCGGGCACGGATGCGTCCTCAAGAAAGTTTCCTGGAGCTTGTCGAATCCTCGTCCCGCCGTTCGAGGCGTAGACAGAGGGCAGATCGAGACGACGGTCCGCCCCCGAACCGAAGGGACGAACCGTCATGACCACCCAGACCGCCGTCGGCACGCCCAGCCAGGCCTGCTCCCCCGCCCAGCGCGTCACCCGGTCGCTGCTCGGCTACGGCGTCCTGGCCGGTACCGTGTTCGAGGCCTCGATCCTGATTCAGGGGCTGACCAGGCACGGCTTCCGGCTTGCCCATGACGACGCGAGCCTGCTCAGCAACGGCCCGCTGGGCTGGATCCAGATCGCCACCTTCTTGGTATCCGGCGCGATGACGATCGCGTGCGCCATCGGGATGCGGCGCGCGCTGGCCGGCCGGGCGGGCGGCACCTGGGGGCCGCGGCTGATCGCCGTCTACGGCGCCGGGCTGATGGCCGCCGGGCTGCTGCGCGCCGACCCGGCCGACGGTTTCGGGCCGGGCGCGCCCGCGGGGAAGGCGGCGCAGGTCAGCTGGCACGCAGCCGGGCACCTGGTCTCGGCGAGCATCGGGTTCACCGCCCTGATCGTGGCGTGCTTCGTCGTGGCCCGCTACTTCAGCCGGGAGCGGCGCCGCGGCCTGGCCATCTACTCGCGCGCCAGCGGGCTGGCCTTCCTGGCTGCATTCGCGGGCGTGACCACCGGATCCAGCTCCAGCGCCATCGTGCTGCCGTTCTACGCCGGCGTGCTCATCGCCTGGATCTGGATCGCGGTGACCTCCGTCCACCTGTACCGCCTGGTCGGCGCCTCGGCCGGCCGTTGACATCGACCTGGGTATACAGCGGAAATACAACGAGAACAGGAGAAAGAAATGCGTTACATGATGCTGCTGTCCGGCACCAACCCGGCCACCCCGCCGCCGCCCGAGCTGTTCGAGGCGATCATGAAGCTGGGCGGGGAGGCCACCCAAGCGGGCGTGATGCTCGACACCGCCGGGCTGCTGCCCAGTGCGGCCGGCTCCCGGGTATCCCTGGCCGATGGCAAGGTGACGGTGACCGACGGGCCGTTCACCGAGTCCAAGGAGCTCATCAGCTACGCGCTGTACGAGGTCAGGTCGAAGGAGGAGGCCATCGAGTGGGCCTCACGCTTCATCAAGCTGCACCGTGACCACTGGGCGGGCTGGACCGGCTCGACCGACATCCTCCAGGTGATGGGCCCCGCCGGGCCATGACCGAACCTGGCTACGAGGCCACCAGGTCCGCGATCGAGGCGGTGTGGCGGATCGAATCGCCCCGCCTGATCGCGGGCCTGGCCAGGATCACCGGGGACGTCGGCGCCGCGGAGGAACTGGCGCAGGACGCCCTGGTGATCGCGCTCGAGCAGTGGCCGGTCCAGGGCGTGCCCGACGGGCCGGGCGCGTGGCTGATGGCCACCGCCAAGCACCGGGCCATCGACCTGATCCGCCGGCGCGCCAGCTACGAGCGGAAACTGCAGGAAATCGGCCGCGACGAACAAGCGCGGTCGGAGCATTTCGGGGAGCCTGACGTGGACGCGATGGATGATCACATCGGCGACGACCTGCTGCGGCTGATCTTCATCTCCTGCCATCCGGTGCTGTCGCCCGAGGCACGCGCCGCGCTCACCCTGCGGCTGCTCGGCGGGCTGACCACCGCCGAGATCGCCCGGGCCTTCCTGGTCCCTGAGGCCACCATCGCCCAGCGGATCGTGCGGGCCAAGCGCACGCTGACCGCCCGGCGGGTGCCGTTCGAACTCCCGCCGCGAGCCGAGATCCCGGGCCGCCTGACCTCGGTCCTCGAGGTCATCTACCTGATGTTCAACGAGGGCTACGCGGCCACGGCGGGCGAGAACTGGATGCGGCCATCGCTGTGCACCGAGGCGATGCGGCTCGGCCGGATCCTGGCTGAGCTGATGACGCGCGCGGCCGAGGCGCACGGGCTGGTCGCGCTGATGGAACTGCAGGCATCGCGGGTGGGCGCCCGCACCGACCCGGCGGGCGAGCCGGTGCTTCTCGCCGACCAGGACCGGCGGCGCTGGGACCGGCTGCTCATCCGGCACGGGCTGCAGGCCCTGGCACGTGCTAGGGCTCAGGCCGGGCCGCCCGGGCCCTACGAGGTCCAGGCCGAGATCGCCGCCTGCCACGCGCAGGCCCACTCGGTGCAGGCAACCGACTGGGAGCGCGTGGCCGCACTGTACGTGGTGCTCGGCCACCTGACGCCATCGCCGGTCGTCGAACTGAACCGGGCCGTCGCCGTCGGCATGGCGTACGGGCCGGCCCGAGGGCTGGAGATCGCGGACACGCTGGTCGCGCACCCGGCCCTGGCGTCCTATGCCCACCTGCCCGCGGTGCGCGGCGACCTGCTGGCCAAGCTGGGCCGGGTGGCGGAGGCCGGGGAGGAGTTCGGCCGCGCCGCCGCGCTGACCGGTAACGAGCGCGAGCGGGCCCTGTTCCGCGCCCGCGCCGACGCCTGCCTGACCGCCGTTCCCGGTCCGGGCTGACCGCGGGGCACGGCTGGGGGCAGGCTGGGCGGCGCCTGCCCCCAATCCGACGGCGTGAGGTCTTCACACCATCTCCATGTCGGGGACCTAGGGTGGAAACGCGGGCTTGCGTGCTGACGGGGATGTTGATGCGCAAGTTGCCGCCCGGGGCAAGCGCGGGGAAGGAGGCCTCTGGGTTGGTCAGCCATCTGCTGGAGTCGATCCCGCCCGAGGCGGTCTACCTGATCGTCGGCCTGATGATCATGGTCGAGAGCCTGGGCATCCCGGTCCCGGGCGAGATCGCGCTGGTGACCGCGGCGGTGCTGGCGACCCAGCACAAGCTGGCGGTGTCGCCGGCCTGGATCGCGGTCGCCGCCAGCGCCGGGGCGATCGCCGGGGACTCGATCGGCTTCCTCATCGGGGGGCGGGTCGGCCAGCCGCTGTTCGGCTGGCTGGGCCGCAAGTTCCCGCGGCACTTCGGACCGGGGCACGTGGCGCTCGCCGAGCGGGTCTTCACCAGGCATGGCGCCTGGGCCGTGTTCTTCGGCCGGTTCATCGCGCTGCTGCGGATCTTCGCCGGGCCGCTGGCCGGTTCGCTGCGCATGCCGTACCCCAGGTTCCTGGCCGCCAACGCCAGCGGCGGCATCATCTGGGCTACCGGGATCACCTACCTGATCTGGTTTCTCGGCGTGGCCGCCGAGAAGTGGCTGTCCCGGTTGTCCTGGCTCGGGCTGGTCGCGGCGGTCCTGGTCGGCCTGGTGATCACCCTGCTGATCAGGCGAAAGACCAGGACGCTGGTCAGCCAGGCCGAGGCAAAGGCAGAGGCAGAGGCAGAGGCGGAGGCGGAGGCGGAGACTCAGGAGCCGGACGCGCCGGACGCTCAGCCGGCGAACGCGCCGCAGCCGGACGCTCAGCCGGCGAAGGCGCAGCCGACGCGGGCACCTGGCCGGCCGCACGCTGACGCCGCCCGACCTGAGCCCGCGCTGGAGCAGGCTGACCCCAGGGGACGTGAAGACGAGCCCGCACGGCGGGAGCCCGTCGCGAGGGCGCGCCTTTCGGGGACCGGCGACTGACACTGCCGGCGATCGCCGGTGGCTGACGCGGCACGCGCTCGGCGGGAACGAGATTTGCCGGTATGCCACTCTTGCGCGGTTGGCGTTATGAGATCGGGGCTGGCCGAGGGGGATGCGTCAAACCAGGGGTTGAGACGGGGGCGGGGCGGCACCAAACCGTGCGCTGATGACCCTCCGATGCCGGCGCGCTTAGCGTTCGTCCCAGTGCGGGCGATCGGTGAGTGCGCCCGGCGAGGAGGTCATCGTCTATGGACTGGATCATCGGTTCGGGCCTCAGGTTCGGACGGCTGGTGGTGGCGCTGGCCATCGGGCTGACGGTCATCGGGATCGCGCAGCTGCGCTCCGCTCCCGTCGACGTCTACCCGGAGTTCATGCCGCCGTCGGTGGAGATCCAGACCGAGGCGCTCGGGCTGTCGGCGGCCGAGGTGGAGCAGCTGATCACGTTGGGGCTCGAGCAGGACCTGCTCAACGGCGTGCCCTGGCTGGACCGCATCCACTCGTCGTCGATGCCCGGCCTGTCCGTGATCGACCTGACGTTCCAGCCGGGCACCGACCTGTACGCCGCGCGGCAGCAGGTCCAGGAGCGGCTGACCCAGGCGCACGCGCTGCCCAACGTGGGCAGCCCGCCGATCATGATCCAGCCGACGGCCGCGGCGGGCCGGATCGCCATGATCAGGCTGTCGTCCTCGTCGGTGTCCCCCATCGACATGTCGGTGCTCGCGCGGTGGAAGATCAAGCCGCGGCTGATGGGCGTGCCCGGCGTCGCGAACGTGGCCATCTACGGCCAGCGGGACCGGCAGCTCCAGGTCCAGGTGGACCCGAAGAAGCTGCGGGCCGAGCACGTGACGCTCACCCAGCTCATCGAGACCGCGGGCAACGCGCTGTGGGTCTCGCCGCTGACGTTCGTGGAGGCGTCGACGCCGGGTACCGGCGGCTTCTTCGAGTCGGCCAACCAGCGCCTCTCTGTCCAGCACATCTCTCCGATATCGACGCCGCGGCAGCTGGCCGCCGTGCCGGTCCAGGATGCCGGCAAGCTGAGGCTGGGCGACGTGGCGAACGTGATCGAGGACCACCAGCCGCTGATCGGCGACGCGGTCCCGGACGGGCAGCCCAGCCTGTTCCTGGTCATCGAGAAGTTCCCCGGCGCGGACACGCTGAAGGTCACCAGGGACGTCGAGGCCGCGATGGCGGACATGGCCCCGGGCCTGAAGGGCATCGCCGTCGACACCCAGGGGTACCGCCCGGCGAGCTTCGTCGAGGCCGCGCTGCGGAACGTCGGCTGGGCCGCGCTTATCGGCTTCATGCTGCTGATCGCGCTGCTGCTCGCCATGTTCGGCTCGTGGCGGGCCGCGCTGATCGGCGCGGTCGTGCTGCCCGTCTCGCTCACCACGGCGGCCTTCGTGCTGTACCTGCAGGGAACCACCTTCACCACGATCACGCTGCTCGGGCTGGCCGCGGCCGTCTGCATCGTGGTCGACGACGTCATCACCGACATCAACGCGGCCCGCGGCATCACCGCCGAAGGCGCTGAAGAGGAGGCGCCGGTCAGGGCGGCGTTCTCCGCCGTGCGCGGGCCGCTGGTGTTCGCCACCCTGGCCATGCTGCTCGGCACCGTGCCGTTCCTGTTCCTTGGTTCGGTGGTGACCGCGTTCAGCCATCCGCTGGTGCTCGCCTTCGCTCTCGCCGTGCTCTCCTCGATGGTCGTGTCGTTCCTGCTGACGCCGACACTGGGCCTGCTGCTGCTGCGCGGCCGGGGTGAGCGCTGGCCGGGCCCGCTGACCCGGGGGACGCGGCGGATCTTCGACCGCGGGTTCGCCGCGATCGCGCGGCCCGGCCGCGCGTGGGCGCTGGCCGGCGTGCTCGTGCTCGCGCTCCTCGCGATCATCCCCCAGGCCACCGGGAACAGCTCCCTGCTCCCGGCGCTGCAGGACCGCAACCTGCTCCTGCACGTCCAGGCACTCCCGGGTACCTCGCTGATCGAGATGGACCGCATCACCGCGGCGGCCGGAAACGAGCTGCAGGCCCTGCCCGGGGTCAGGAGCGTCGGCACGCACGTCGGGCGGGCCATCGGTTCCGACCAGCTCACCAACGTCAACTCCGCCGAGGTCTGGATCACGCTCGATGACAAGGCCGACTACGCCAGGACCAAGGCGGCGATCACCACGGTGATGCACGGCTACCCGGGCCTGCGGACCGACCTGGTCACCTACCCCGGCGACCGCCTCGGCCAGGTGACGGCCGAACAGCGCGACGACCTCGTGGTCCGCGTCTACGGCGCCGACCTGAACGTGCTCCAGCAGAAGGCGGGCGACGTGCGGGCCATGCTCGCCCGGGTGTCCGGCGTGGCGCATCCCGTGGTGCGTCCGGTACCGCAGCAGCCGACCGTGACCGTCAAGGTCAACCTCGCGGCCGCGCAGAAGTACGGCCTGAGGCCCGGTGACATCCGCCGGGACGCGACCACGCTCACCTCGGGCCTGATC
>Ga0070699_100000848_pt1 | contig 28328 bp, 26 predicted proteins | sample KBSK1503metaG_FD_65473 | JGI IMG/M metagenome (GOLD analysis project Ga0070699, IMG submission 65473) | Corn, switchgrass and miscanthus rhizosphere microbial communities from Kellogg Biological Station, Michigan, USA - KBS K1-50-3 metaG | ecosystem: Host-associated > Plants > Roots >...
GCCGCGGCTCCCGGTCCTCGCTTCACGCGCGCCTCGTAAATTGCAGCGTCCCCCCGAAGCTGCGCGCGCGCGCGGAAGCTGCGGAGGTCGCCGCGGCGGTACCCCTTCCCACCCCGGTGCCGAGCGCACACGCGTCGCACGCCGGTGGTGGGGGGAATATCCGCGTGGCGTGCGGTGCGGGAGCGGGGGCGCCGGCGGAGCGACCCGCAGCTCCCGCGCGCGCGTGCAGATTCGGGGGGACGCCGCAATTTACGAGGCGCGCGTGGAGCGAGGACCCGGAGCGGAGCCGGCGCCCCCGCTCCCGCACACCGACGCCGCGCGGGGCGCTCCCTCAGCCGTGCTGCGCTTCGAGGAAGCGCTCGGCGTCGATGGCGGCCATGCAGCCGGTGCCGGCGGCGGTGACGGCCTGGCGGTAGCTTGGATCCTGGACGTCACCGGCGGCGAAGACGCCGGGGACGTTCGTCGCGGTGGTGGGCGGGCGGGTGACGATGTAGCCGCGCTCGTCCATGTCGAGCTGTCCCGCGAAGAGCTTGGTGTTGGGCTCGTGGCCGATGGCGATGAACACGCCTTCGACGGGCATGATGCGGCGCTCGGCCGTGCGGGTGTCCTCGAGCACGACCCCGGTGACGCCGCCCGCCTCCGGGTCGCCCACGATCTCGTACACGACGACGTTCCACACGAAGCGGATCTTCGGGTTGCGGCGCGCGCGCTCCTGCATGATCTTCGAGGCGCGGAGCTGGTCCCGGCGGTGGAGCACGTGGACCCGCGTCGCGTACTTGGTCAGGTAGGTCGCCTCCTCCATCGCGGTATCGCCGCCGCCGACGACCGCGAGCTCCTTGTCCTTGAAGAAGAAACCGTCGCAGGTGGCGCACGCGGACACGCCGTAGCCCATGAGGCGCTTCTCGGACGGAATGCCGAGGAGCTTCGCGCTCGCCCCGGTGGCCACGATCAGCGTATCGGCGCAGTGGACCTCGTCGCCGATCGAGACGCGGAAGGGCCGGCTCGAGATATCCACCGCGGTGACGTCGCCGTAGAGGAACTGCGTCCCGAAGCGGCCCGCCTGCTGCTTGAACACCTCCATCAGCTCGGGGCCGAGGATACCCTTGGGGAACCCCGGGTAGTTCTCGACGTCGGTCGTGATGGTGAGCTGGCCCCCCGGCTGGCAACCCTCGACGACGGTCGGTCCGAGGTTCGCGCGGGCTGCGTAGAGCGCTGCGGTGAGTCCGGCGGGCCCGGAGCCGAGGATGAGCACACGGTGACAGACGGGATCCATCGTGATTCCGCTGACTATAGGGAGCTGGTATAGGCCGCGCAAGGTAAATGGCGCGCGCGCGGCGACGATTGACGCACCTCGATGACACCGGGCGCGCCCGCATGGTCGACGTCTCGGCCAAGCCCGTCACCGTGCGCGAGGCGGTGGCGCGCGGCGAGGTGACGATGCAGCGCCAGACGCTCGCCCGCATCGCCGCCGGGACGCTGCCCAAGGGCGACGTGCTGGCGGTCGCGCGGCTGGCGGGCATCATGGCGGCCAAGCGGACGGCGGAGCTGATCCCGCTCTGCCACCCGCTGCCGCTCTCGCACGTCGACGTGGCGCTCGCCATCGACACCACGCGGGCCCGCATCACGATCGAGGGCCGAGCGCGCGTCGAGGGGCGGACGGGCGTGGAGATGGAAGCGCTCGTGGCGGTCGCCGTCGCCGGGCTCACGCTCTACGACATGTGCAAGGCGGTCGACCGTGGCATGACGCTCGGTCAGGTTCGCCTGGTGCGCAAGACCGGCGGCCAGAGCGGCGAATTCGTCCGCCCGGACGAGCGGTAGCTGCGAGACGCCCGTGCGCGTGATCACCCTCAAGCCGGGGCGCGAGGGCCCGGTTCGGGCCGGCCATCCGTGGATCTTCTCGGGCGCGATCGGTGCCGGTCTCGAGGGTGCCGATGCGGGCGAGCCGGTGCGCGTGGTGGCGCCGAACGGCCGTTTCCTCGCCGGAGGCTACTGCAACCCGCGGACCCCGATCGCCGTCCGCATCCTCACCAGCGTGGACGAGCCGGTCGACGCGGCGCTGGTTCATCGCCGCCTGGACGAGGCGTTCGCGCTCCGGCGCGAGCTGCTCGGCCGGGGGCTCGACGCGTATCGTGTGGCCAACGGCGAAGGCGATCGGCTGCCCGGAATCGTGGTAGACCGGTACGCGGATTTCGTCGTCTGCCAGTTCCTGACCGCGGGAGCCGCGCGCCTCGCGCCAGCCGTCGTGTCGGTGCTCGAGGAGCAGCTTCAACCGCGCGGCATCTTCGAGCGCAGCGAGGGAGCGGTCCGGACGGAGGAGGGCCTCGCCGGCGCGCGCGGCGTCCTCGCCGGCGAGGCCCCCCCGTTGCGGCTCAGCATCGAGGAGGACGGCGCCCGCTTCGTGGTCGACGTCCACCACGGTCAGAAGACGGGCTTCTACCTCGACCAGCGCGAGACGCGGCGCCGGCTCGGCCTGCTCGCCGCGGGGCGGCGCGTGCTGAACGCGTTCGCCTACACCGGCGCCTTCGCGATCGTCGCGGCGCGCGCAGGGGCACGGGAGGTCGTGTCGGTCGACACCTCGCGGCTGGCGCTCGAGGTTGCCGAGTCCGCGTGGACCGAGAACGGCCTCGCCCCGGACCTCGGTCGGTTCATCGTGGCCGACGTCTTCGACTTCCTGCGCACGGGCGACGACCGGTACGACGTGATCGTCCTCGACCCGCCTCCCTTCGTGCGTCGCCGCCGCGACCTCGAGCCCGGGCTCCGCGGCTACAAGGACGTGAACCTGCAGGCGTTCCGCCGCCTCGTGCCGGGCGGATGGCTGGTGACGTCGTCGTGCTCGCAGCATCTCTCGCGCGTGGCCTTCCGCGAGGTCGTGGCCGCGGCGGCCGCGGACGCCGGGCGGCCGGCCGAGGTCGTGGCCGAGTGGGGACATCCGCCGGACCACCCGACCGCACTCGCGCATCCCGAGGGCGAGTACCTGAAGGTGCTGCTCCTGCGAGCGTGACGCGTGGCTCGCGGACGGCTCGGTCTAGGTATCGCCTCGCCTGCGCGCGACCGCTATCGAGGTGTGACGGTGGACACCGTCTTCGACTCCGCCGCGCCGACCGGGCGCCGGCTGCGGCTTCTCGGCGTGCGCGAGCGGGTGCTCGCCGCCGGCGCGTCCGCATGCTCGGACGCAGAGCTCCTCGGCCTCGTGCTCGACGGCGGCGCGGCGACGGCCGACGCGGTGGCGCTCGCGGAGCGGGTGATCGGCGCTGCGGGCGGGGTCGAGCGGCTCGACCGTCTCGATCGCGCCGCGTACACCGTAATTGGCGGCCTCTGGCCGCGACGCGCCGCGCTCGTGCGCGCGGCGCTCGAGCTCGGCCGTCGTGGAGCGGCCCTGCCGCTCACCGTGGGCGGCCCGGTGCGCGACGCGGCGGCCGTCTACGCCCATTTCCGCGGCCGCCTCCCGCAGCTCGACCGCGAGGTGTTCTACGTCCTCCTGCTCGACGGCAAGAACCGCGTCCAGGCGGAGGTGCACGTCTCGGAGGGATCGCTGACCGCGGCGCTCGTCCACCCGCGCGAGGTCTTCGGCCCGGCCATCCGGGCCGCCGCCGCGGCGCTCATCCTGGTCCACAATCATCCGAGCGGCGACCCCACGCCGTCGGCCGAGGACGCCGCGATCACGCAGCGGCTGCGGCAGGTGGGTGAGCTCGTCGGCATCCGGGTGCTGGACCACGTCGTGATCGGACGGGGACGCTACACGAGCATGGCCGAGGAGGGACGCTGGTAGGAACGCGCCTCGCGCGCTAGGCCTTGGGAGCCGGATGAGCAGGTTGGCGGACCTTCTTCGTTTTCAGGCGGGCTGGTGTGATCGGCTGGGGTCGCCGCTGTACGCGCGGCTGCTGGAGCAATCGGCCGCGGACGTGACGACCGGCGGCCCCGTCGGGGAGCTGCTGTGTGGACACGAGTCCGATGCCCCCGGGTCGGTGCTCGCGCTGCGCCTGATGGGCTCGGTGCATCGGCTCGTCCTCGAGGGCGAGCTCCCCGCGCTCGCCCGCTACTACCCTTCGGCCGGGGGCCGTGCAGACCCCGAGGCCGCGTGGCCAGTCTTCCAGACGTCGGTCGCGGACCACGCGCGCGCGCTCGCCGTGCTCCTCGACCGTCCCGTCCAGACGAACGAGGTCGGCCGGTCGTCGGCGCTGCTCGGCGGCTTCCTGCTCGTCGCCCGAACGGGTCTGCCCCTGCGGCTCCTCGAGGTGGGCGCGAGCGCCGCACTCAATCTCCGCTGGGACCTCTACCGCTACGAGTCGCGCGGACAGGCGTGGGGTGATCCCGAGTCCCCGGTGCGGCTGGTCGACGCATTCGAGGAACGGCTGCCTCCGCTCGACATTCCGGTCCGCATCGCCGAGCGCCGCGGCTGCGACCGGCATCCGGTCGACCTCTCGTCGCGCGAGGGCGAGCTGACGCTCGTGTCCTACGTCTGGGCGGACCAGGTCGAGCGGATCGCCCTGCTGCGCGGGGCGATCGCCCTGGCGCGACGCGTGCCCGTCGCGGTCGACGAGGCGAGCGCCGCCGACTGGGTGTCGGCCGAGCTGAATCGTCCCGTGGGGCGAGTGGCCTCCGTCGTGTTCCACTCGATCCTCATGCAGTACCTCCCCGACGACGAGCGCGAGCGCTTCGTCGGGGAGGTGGAGGAGGCCGGACGCCGCGCCACCGTGGACGCCCCGCTCGCCTGGCTCCGTATGGAGCCCGGCGTGGAAGGGGCGGAAGTGCGGCTCACGACCTGGCCCGGTGGCGACGACCGGCTGATCGCGCTCTCGGGCTTCCACGGCAAGCCCGTCCGCTGGCTCGGGAGCTGAGCGCGCGGCGCGGCCGCTCAGAACGGGACGTCGTCGTCCACCGCGCTCGGCGCCGCGGCGGGCATTTCGTCCGGCACGCCGCGCGACGTGTCGGCTCCGCGGCCGCCGCCGAGGAACTGCACCCGCTGCGCGATGATCTCGGTGATGTAACGGCGATTCCCGTCCTTGTCGTCGTACTGGCGGGTGCGGATGGCGCCCTCGACGTAGACCTGCCGGCCCTTGGCGAGGTACTGGCCGCACGACTCGGCCTGCTTTCCCCAGACGACCACGTTGTGCCACTCCGTCCGCTCCTGGCGCTGGCCCTCCTGGTCGTTCCACACCTCGCTGGTGGCGAGCGGGAAGCGCGCGACCGCGCGTCCGCTCCCCGTGAAGCGCACCTCGGGATCCTTGCCGAGATTGCCGATCAGCAGCACCCGGTTCACCGACATGGCCTCGTCCTCCCCGGCGCGGACGATAGTCGCGCGCGGCGGTCCAAGTCAACGTCGCTGGTGCGATTGTTGGTCGCGCGTGGGGGACAACTACCGCTCGCGTGTCGGGCGCGCCGGCGAGAAACGCTCCCGGCTGGTGATGGCCGGAGCCAAAACCGGCCATCACCTCCCGTCGGTGCTGTCCTCAGCACCCTCCCGTCTTTCCGCGTTGACTTGCGCGGCTTCGCCCCGCTATGTTCGACTGGATTTACGGCAGCTACGGCAACCATCCAAGCGTGGAGGGGTTCGCGGCGGCGGGGCGAGAGGCGGGCCGTGATCCTGGTTTCGATTCTCAGGCTGGTCCTGGTCGGGCTCAACACGGTCGTTATCGCGCCGACCGCGGTTGCCGTCGGTCTGTTCGACGAGCGGGCGGCGTATCGGCTCTGCCAGGTCTGGGTGCGGATCAACCTCCTAATCTGCGGGGTGCGGGTGCGAACGCGCCGGCTCGCTCCGCTCGACCTGAATGGGCCCTACGTCTTCATGTCGAATCACCGCAGCCAGTTCGACATTCTCGCGGTCATCGTCGCGCTCGCGGAGTTCCAGCTCCGCTGGGTCGCCAAGGTGGAGCTGACGCGCGTACCCGTCTTCGGCTGGGCGCTCCGGCGGACCGGCCACATCATCATCGACCGGCGAGACACCACGCAGGCGGTGAGGAGCCTGCGCGCGGCCGAGCTCCGGATGCGTGATGGCGTCTCGGTCATGATCTTCCCCGAGGGCACCCGGGGCACGGCGGACGACGCGCTGCTGCCGTTCAAGAAGGGCGGCTTCATGATGGCGCTCGACACCGGCGTCCCGATCGTCCCCATGGCGGTGCGTCACAGCGACAAGATCCTGCCGAGGGGCGCCTGGCGGGTCACCCCGGGTGAGATCGAGGTCGTCGTGGGTCGACCCATCCCGGTGGCGGGGGTCGATCGCGAGGAGCTCATCAAGCGCGTCCGCGCGTTCCTGCTCGAGCATCTCGACGCGCCGGAAGAGGTCGAGACGCGGCGTCGCGTCGCGGTGGAAGGGACGTGAACCAGGGCAACGGCGCCGCCGCGCCGCTCCGGGTGATTCCCCTCGGTGGCCTCGGCGAGATCGGCCTCAACCTGCTCGTCCTCGAGTACCGGGACGCGGCGATCGCCGTCGACTGCGGCGTCATGTTTCCGGACGAGCGCATGCTCGGCATCGACGTCGCGATCCCGGACATCACGTACGTGCGCAGCCTTGGCGACCGGTTCCAGGCGATCGTCCTCACCCACGCGCACGAGGACCACATCGGGGCGCTTCCCTACGTGCTCGGCGAGCGGCCGGTCCCCGTCTACGGGACGAGGCTCACCCTTGGGTTCGTGCGCGAGCGGCTCCGCGAGCGCGGCATCTCGGCCCCGCTTTACACCTACGACGAGGCGCCGTGTCGCGTCGGCCCGTTCGCGGTCGAGCCCATCGCCATGACCCACTCGATCCCGGATTCGGTGGGCCTCGCGATCCGGACCCCCGTCGGCACCGTGGTCCACACCGGCGACTTCAAGCTCGACCAGACACCGCTCGACGGGCGCCTCCCCGACCTCGTCCGGCTCGGCGAGCTCGGCGTCGAGGGCGTGCTGCTCCTCCTCTCCGACTCCACCAACGTCGAGCACACCGGCGTGACGCCGTCGGAGCGGTCGGTGGGAGCGGAGCTCGAGGTGATCTTCCGCCAGGCGACCGGGCGCATCCTGGTGACCACCTTCTCCTCGCACATCCATCGCATGCAGCAGGTGATCGATCTGGCGGTCCGCTTCGGCCGGCGCGTCGCCTTCGTCGGCCGCAGCCTCGGCGTGCACGCCGGCATCGCCCGCGACCTCGGGCACCTCGCGATCCCGGACGGGACACTCGTCGAAGTCGGCAGCGCGCGCGACCTGCCGCGCCATCGGGTGGTGCTCATCACCGCCGGCAGCCAGGCGGAGACCGCCTCGGCCCTGGTGCGGATCGCGATGGACGCGCACAAGCAGGTGACGCTCGAGCCCGGAGACACGGTGATCCTCTCCTCGCGCATCATCCCGGGCAACGAGCGCGCCATCTCGAGCCTCGTGAACCACCTCTACCGGCGGGGCGCGGTCGTCCACTACGGCCGCGGGTCGCCCGTCCACGTCTCGGGACACGCCTCGCAGGAGGAGCTGAAGCTGGTCATGAATCTCGTCCGGCCGCGCCACTTCGTGCCGGTGCACGGCGAGTATCGCCACCTCGTCCGCCACGTCCGCCTGGCGGCAGAGGTGGGTATCCCCGCCGCGTCGTGCCACCTGCTCGAGGACGGCGACGTGCTCGAGCTGGACGTGTCCGGCGGCGCGCGGCGGGGCGAGCGGGTCACCGCTGGACGCGTCTTCGTCGACGGCAAGGGGATCGGCGACGTCGAGGACGAGGTACTGCGTGACCGGCGCCATCTCTCCGAGGATGGTCTCGTGCTCGCCGTGCTGGCGATCGCGCAGCAGTCCGGGGAGATCGTCGCGGGGCCCGACCTCCTGTCGCGCGGCGTCGTGACCGAGGAGGCCAGTCCCGAGGTCCTCGAGCGTGCACGGGGGGCGGTCCTGGACGCGCTGGCGGCGATCAACCCAGAGTCACGGACCGACCCGGCCGAAGTGAAGGAGGAGGTCCGCAAGGCACTCCGGCGGTATTTCAAGCGCTTCGACCGTCGTCCTGTGATCCTCCCCTTCGTCATGGAGATGTAATAGAACAGGCCCCCCTGGGGGAGGGGTGGGGCGGATGACGGGGCAGGGCAGGGTCACGTTCGGGGAGGCCCGCTAGCATGCCGAGCCGGCGGGCGTCGGCCGGGTCGAGCGGGCTACTGATCCGCGAGGCCGAGGCGATCTCGGGCGGTGCACTCGCGCTCTTTCTCGCGCTCAGCCTGTTCTCGTACGCACCCGACACGCCGCACGCGAACCTCGGCGGCCCCGTTGGACACGCGATCGCCGACACGGCCCTGCACGCGCTCGGGCTCGCGGCGTACTTGTTCCCCGTCTACCTCGGCTACGTCACGGTCACGCTCATGCGGCCGGGGACCGAGGACCTGGGGGGGCTCAGGCTCGCGGGCGCGGGGCTTCTCGTCGTCACCGTCGCGGCCCTCGCCGGCCTCGTCACCGAGGGCCGGGCGATCGTCCGGGGCGGGGGATGGCTCGGCGGCTTCGTCGGCACGGCGCTGCGCGAGCTCGTCGGGGGTCCGGGCGCGTACCTGGCGGTCACGGGTCTCCTGATCGTGGCGCTCATGCTCGCGACCGGGGCGTCCGCCATCGCCGTCGCCACCCGGGTCGCGCGCCGGCTTGCGGCAGCCGGCACCCGTCTCGCGGCGGCGGGGTTTCGCCGGGCCAGCCGCGGCCCCCTGCGGCGGGAACCGGGCCCACGTCCCCGCAAACCCATCCTCCTGGACGACGAGATCGAGGAGGTGGCGGCGGCGCCCGAGACCCCGCCGCCGATCATCCGCGAGCCCGAGCGGAAGCCTGAGGCCGCCGGCGCGAAGAAGCGGCGCGCCGAGACCCAGGAGGAGCTCTTCGCGGCCGACAGCTACCGGCTGCCGACGCTCGGGCTGCTCGATCAGCCGGCCAGGACGGTGCAGCCGCTCGACGAGGCCGCGCTGCTCGCGAGCTCGCGTATCCTCGAGACCAAGCTCGCCGACTTCGGCGTCATCGGCAAGGTCGTCGCGGTGCGGCCGGGACCGGTGATCACTACCTTCGAGTTCGAGCCGGCGCCGGGCGTGAAGGTGAACCGCATCGTCAACCTGGCCGACGATCTCTCGATGGCGCTCCGCGCGCTCTCCGTCCGCGTGCTGGCGCCGATTCCCGGCAAGCCGGTGGTCGGGATCGAGGTCTCGAACCCGTCGCGCGAGAAGGTCTTCATCCGCGAGCTGCTGGCCACCGATGAGTACCGGCGCGCCGACTCGAAGCTGGCCCTCGCCTTCGGTAAGGACACGACCGGCAATGTCGTGGTGGCCGACCTGGCGCGCATGCCGCACCTCCTGGTGGCGGGCGCCACCGGCACCGGCAAGTCGGTGTCGATGAACGCCATGATCATGAGCATCCTCTACAAGTCGACGCCGCGGGACGTCCGCTTCATCATGATCGACCCGAAGATGCTCGAGCTCTCCACCTACGAGGACATCCCGCACCTCCTCGTGCCCGTCGTGACCGACCCGAAGAAGGCCGCCGCCGCCCTCAACAACACCATGCGCGAGATGGAGGCGCGCTACCGCCTGCTCCACGAGAAGGGCGTGCGCAACATCGACAGCTACAACCGGCTGATCGCGCAGGCGGCACCCGAGGAGGCGGCGCCGGAGGAAGCGGCGGCGGAGGAGCCAGCAGCCGGGGACGGGCCGCTGATGCATCGGCACCTGCCGCGCATCGTCATCATCATCGACGAGCTCGCCGACCTCATGATGACCGTGGGTAGAGAGATCGAGGAGTCGATCACGCGCCTTGCGCAGAAGGCGCGGGCGGCGGGCATCCACCTGATCCTCGCCACGCAGCGCCCCTCGGTCGACGTGATCACCGGCCTCATCAAGGCCAACTTCCCGGCGCGCGTCTCCTTCCAGGTGACCTCCCGCATCGACTCGCGCACCATCCTCGACGCGAGCGGTGCGGAGCGCCTGCTCGGCGAAGGCGACCTGCTCTTCCTGCCGCCCGGCACGGCACGCGTCCAGCGCCTGCACGGCGCCTTCGTCTCCGATGCCGACGTGCACCGCGTGGTCGACGTCATCAAGCGGCAGGAGCAGCCGCGCTACGAGATGGAGCTCCTCGAGAGCGACGAGGAAGAGGGCGAAGAGGGCGAGGACGAGGACCTCACGGACGAGATGTACGACCTGGCGGTGCGGCTGGTCACCGAGCACCGCCAGGCCTCGATCTCCTGGCTCCAGCGGCGGTTGCGCGTCGGCTACAATCGCGCTGCCCGCATGGTCGAACGCATGGAGCGCGAGGGCGTGGTGTCGCCCGCCTCCGGCGCGCGGCCGCGTGAGGTGATCGCCCGCCGCCTCGAGGATTGACCTCGCCGCTCTACACCCGAGCCTTCTGGATCGCGTGCGCCATTCACCTGAGCGGAGGAATGAGCCTCGCGATGTTCCTCCTCTTCCCGCTCTTCGTGCGTCACGTCGGCGGCAGCGACGTCGTCATCGGGCTCCTGCTCGGGAGCGGACTCGCGGCGAGCGTGGCGGCGCGCCCGCTCGTCGGCCTGGCGCTCGATCGCTTCGGGCGGCGCCGCGTGCTGCTCTGGGGCAACGGACTCAATGCCGCCTCCTACCTGCCCTTCCTGGCGCTCGGCCGGGTCGGGCCGTGGCTCGTGGCGGCCACCGTCTTCCACTGCGTGCTGTGGGGCGCGCTCTTCGCCAGCTACTTCACCTATGCCGCCGACCTCGTGCCCCCGGGGCGGCGCGCCGAGGGCATCGCGGTCTTCGGCGCGGCCGGCATGCTCACGAACGGGCTCGGCCCGTCGCTCGGCGAGGTCGTGATCGGACATGCCGGGTTCGCCGCGTTCTTCCTGACCGCAGCCGGCTTCGCGCTCGCGTCGTTCTCGTTGACCTTCGCCGTGCCCGCGCGCCCGGCCACCTCCCTGGCGGGTGGTGCGACGGAGGGGTGGCGGGCCCTCGCCAACACCGGGGTCGCCCGGGTGTTGCTCGCCACGGTCGTCTTCGGCATGGCCGTCAACGCCGCGTTCTTCTTCATCGCGCCTTACACGCGCGATCTCGGCCTGGCGCGCGCGGCCCCCTTCTACGCGGCCTACTCCGGCACCTCGATCGTGCTGCGACTGGTCGGCCGCCGCCTGCCCGACCGCCTCGGGCCGCACCGGGTAGCCATTCCCGCCTTCGCGTCCATCGGCACGGGGATGGGCCTCCTCTGCTTGCTTCCACGACCGGGCATCCTCGTGCTCGCCGGCATCGTCTGCGGGGCCGGTCACGGCTCGCTCTTCCCCGTCCTCAACGCGCTCGCCATCGAGCGCGCGCCGGCGCGGCTCGCCGGCGCGGCGGTGAGCCTGCTCACCGCCGCGTCGGACCTGGGAGCCGTGCTCGGAACTCCCCTCTGCGGTGCGCTCGCACAAGCCGTGGGCTACCGCAGGATGTACGCGATCCTCGGCGCGACGACGCTCAGCGGGATCGCGGTGATGGCGATCGACCGGGGCCGCGTCATTGCACCTCGGCCGGCGGCGGGGTAGGCGGACATGATGCGACGTTGCCTCGTGTGCCTGGCGGCGGTCCTGGCGCTCCCGGCCCCCGCCCGGGCCGACGAGTTGGCCGAGGCGCTCCGCATGCTGCAGCAGCGCTACGAGTCGACGCACACGCTGGTGGCGAAGTTCAACCAGGAGGTCGAGTCGCCCACCCTCGCCGGGAAGCTCACGTCGAGCGGGACGGTCAGCTTCGAGAAGCCCAACCGCATGCGCTGGGACTACGCTCCTCCCGACCGGCAGACGATCATCAGCGACGGCGACACGCTGTGGATATACCAGCCGGACGAGAAGCAGGTGCTGAAGGCGCCGCTGCGCGAGGCGTTCCAGGCGACGACGCCCGTCAGTTTCCTCGCCGGGCTCGGGCACGTCGACCGCGATTTCACGCCCACGCTCGAGTCGAGCACGGGCGACCGCTGGGTGATCCGCCTCGCCCCGCGCGAGGACCGCGGCGTCGGCACGCTCGTGCTCGTGGTGCGCAAGAAGGATGCGACCATCGAGGAGGCCCGCATCACCGATCCGCTCGGTACGACGACCCGGCTCGCGCTCACCGACCAGCAGCGGAACGGGCCGCTCGGCGCCGATCTCTTCCGGTTCACGCCACCGCCCGGGGTTGACGTGGTGCGTCCGCCCGCCTATTGACGCCCGCCGGAATGCCGTCCTTCGACGTCGTCTGCCGCGTCGATCTCCAGGAGGTCGACAACGCCGTCAACCAGACGCTGCGCGAGCTGGCGCAGCGCTTCGACTTCCGGGGCACGAGCAGCGAAGTACGACGCGAAGAAAACGCGATCCACCTCCACTCCGCCGACGACTTCAAGGTGCGCGCGCTCGGTGACATCCTGCGCGAGAAGCTCGCGCGCCGTCAGGTGCCGCTGAAGGCGCTGCAGATCGGCCCCATCGAGCCGGGTCCGGCGGGGACGGCGAAGCAGAAGTTCGACCTGCAGCAGGGCATCCCGATCGAGAAGGCGCGGGAGATCGTCAAGCTCGTGAAGGAGATGAAGACGAAGGTCCAGGTGGCGATCCAGGGCGACCAGGTGCGGGTCAGCGGCAAGAAGAAGGACGACCTCCAGGCGGTCGTCCAGCTGCTGCGTGGGCAGGATCTCGGCATCGCGATGCAGATCGTGAACTTCCGCGACTGACCATGACGTCCCGCCGCGTGCACCTCCTGACCCTCGGCTGCCCGAAGAACCAGGTGGACAGCGAGCTGATGCTCGGCGTGCTCGCCCGCCGCGGGCACGAGCTGGTGCCCGATCCCGAGGCGGCCGACGTGCTCGTGGTCAACACCTGCGCCTTCATCACGCCCGCCAAGGAGGAGTCGATCGACGCCATCCTCGACATGGCCGCGGTCAAGGCCGCCCGGCCCGGCCGGCGACTCGTAGTCACCGGGTGCCTCGCCCAGCGCTACGCCGACGACCTGCAGCAGGCGCTTCCCGAGGTCGACGTGTTCGTCGGCACGGGCGATCTCCTCCGCGTCGCCGACGCGATCGAGGCGCCGCCCGCTCCGGCCCCGGTCGTCTATCGCGGCGCCCAGCACGTGCTGCCCACGCACGCGATCGCCGCCCGCGTACGCACGGGCGCGTGGTGGACGGCGTACGTCAAGGTGTCCGAGGGCTGCGACCACGCGTGCAGCTTCTGCATCATCCCGAAGATTCGCGGCCGGCACGAGAGCCGGCCGATCGAGGATCTCCTCGACGAGGCGGCGACCCTCGCGCGCGAGGGGACGGTCGAGATCTGTCTCATCGCGCAGGACCTGACCGCCTACGGGCGCGACCTCGCCGGCGACGCGTCGCTCGCCCGGCTGCTGCGCGCGCTCGCCGTGCGGGTGCCCGAGGTGCGCTGGCTCCGGCTGCTCTACGCCTACCCCGCCTCGGTCACCGACGAGCTGCTCGAGGTGATCGCCGACGAGCCGGCGGTCTGCAAGTACCTCGACATGCCGCTCCAGCACATCTCGGACCACCTGCTGCGCGCCATGCGCCGCGAGCGCAGCGGCGCGGCGATCCGCCGGCTCATCGACCGCATCCGGCGCGCGGTGCCGGAGATCGCGCTGCGCACCTCGTTCATCGTCGGCTTTCCCGGTGAGACCGAGGCCGATGTGCGAGAGCTCTGCGCCTTCGTCGAGGCGACGGAGTTCGATCACGTGGGGGTGTTCCGTTACTCGCGGGAGGAGAACACGGCGGCCGCGGCGCTGTCGGACCAGGTGGCGGAGTCCGTGAAGGCCGAGCGCTGGGAGCGGGTGATGGCGGTCCAGGCGAGGGTGGTACGGCGCCGCGCGATCGCGCACCGCGGCCGCACTGCCGAGGTTCTCGTCGAGGGCCGGGATGCGCGCGGTCGTCTGGTCGGGAGGACGCGCGAGCAGGCGCCCGAGATCGACGGGCGCGTCTATCTCGGCGGCCGTGCGCAGGCGGGCGATCTCGTCCGCGCGCGGATCGTCGGCGCAAAAACGTACGACCTGATCGGGGAGATCGTCGAGTCGAGTGGCGCCCCGCCGTTTGACAGCTCTCAGGCGACACTTTAGAGTGCCGCGCCTTTCCGGGAGGCCTCATGCGTAAGGCATTCCTCAAGAAAGCCCGCGACACGCTGCAAGAGATGCGCGCCCAGCTCCTGCGCAACGTGCAGGCCGAGCTGCACGAGGGACGGGAGCAGAGCAAGGACGAGGGCATGGACACCTACGACCTCGCGAGCGACGCGCGCGACCGCGAGATCAACTTCATCCTGACCGATCGCGAGCGCGAGAAGCTCCAGGCGATCGACGAGGCGCTCGCCCGGGTGGACGAAGGCAGCTACGGCGTCTGCGAGAGCTGCGAGTCGGACATCGCCGAGGGGCGGCTCGAGGCGCTGCCCTTCACCCGTCTCTGCATCAACTGTCAGGCGGAGCGCGAGAAGGAGGCCCGGATGAACAAGCGGTTCGAGGAAGACCGCACCTACCGGCGCCTCAACACCGGCGACACCGACGAGGAGACCTCGTAGCTCACGGCAGGAACGGGCCGCGGCGGCGTGCGACGAACACGAGCCACGTCACCCCGAGCCCGATCACCACCGTCAGCACGGCCCGCGTCGTGTCGAAGCCGTGCACGCGCTCGAGACCGATGATCGTCAGGTAGGCTCCGTAGACGACGGCCAGGACGCCGAGCCGGAACGGGAGCCACGCCAGCACCAGCGGCGCCGCCGCATACGCGACCACGCGGAAAGTCGGCTCGAAGCCGGCGCGGCCGCCGAAGAGCTGTTGAGCGATCAGCACGAACAGCGCTGCCGACACGAAGGCGCCGATCACCTGCCAGAGGATGATGTGCAGGAAGCCGCCGAGCCCCCAGCCGAGGAGCAGATGGCCCGCCGCGTTGATCACGGCCGTCACACCGAGGAAGGCCAAGGGGGGTTGGAGGCCGCCCACCTCGGGCATCTCGGCGAAGAAGCCGCGCGGGTCCGTCATCACGCGCTTCCAGGTGTTGGGGAAGCCCTCGAGCGCGGCGGCGCCCTCGAATTGGCGTGTCGCCATCAGGATGGTTATAGGCGGTGGGGCTGGGGGAGGTCCACATCCCCGCCGCGGGGCGGCGGGAAGGGGCCCCGCCGCGCCTCCCGGTCCTCGCTCCACGCGCGACTCGAAAATGTAGCGTCCCCCCGCAGCTGCGGGCGCGCGCGGGAGCTGTGGAGGTCGGCGCGGCGGGGCCCCTTCCCGCCTTGCGCCACGGTACTCCTCCGCCGCGCCGGCCAGCCACCATGACGCTGTCCGACATGCGGCGGGACGCGCTCGTGTGCTTTGCGGCGGCGGTGGATGCGGTGGAGCCGGGGCGGCTCGTGGGAGCGCAGCTGTGGCGGGACGGCGATACGCTTTGTCTCGGTGGTCGGGGACCGGATGTGGTGGGGCGGCATGCGGGGCCGGTGGTCGTCGTTGGTGCGGGCAAGGCGGCGCGGAAGATGGCGGAGGCGGCGGCCGGCGTGGCCGGGCGAGCGCTGCGCGGAGGAATCGTGATCGTGCCGCACGGGAGCGACCTGTCGTCCATCGGCGCGATCACGGTCGCTGCGGGAGGGCATCCGGTGCCCGACGCGGCGGGAGAAGAGGCGACGCGACGGCTCCAGGAGGTGGTCGCCGGCTCCGACGGCTCGACGCTCGTCCTCGTCGTGCTCGCGGGCGGCGCCTCGGCGCTGCTCGTCGCGCCGGGGGCGGGCGTCGAGCTTCGCGACAAGCAGGAGGTCACGCGCCGGCTGCTCCTCGCCGGGGCGGACATCGAGGCGCTCAACACCGTGCGCAAGCACTGCTCGCGCGTGAAGGGCGGCGGTCTCCTGCGCGCCGCCGGCGGCGCGGCGGGTGTGTGGACCCTTCTGCTGTCCGACGTGGTCGGCGACGATCCGGCGATCATCGGCTCGGGCCCGACCGTGGCGGATCCCACCACGTTTGCCGACGCGGCGCGCGTGCTCGCTCGGTCGCTGGCGCCCGAGGACGTGCCGGCTGCGGTCCAGAGGCACGTCGAGCAAGGTGTGCGCGGGCTGGTGGCGGAAACCGTGAAGTCCGGCGACCCCGTCCTCGCGCGCACGCGGACCGTTCTCGTCGGCGGGAACGGCGAGGCGGTCCGGGCGGCTGCGCGGGAGGCGGAGCGGCGTGGCTATGCCACCATGGTGTTGCCCGAGCCACTGGCCGGCGATGCCGCGGCTGCCGGGCGCGCCGTCGTCGCGCGCCTCGCAGCGTCGGCCGGCGACCGGCCGCGAGCGATCGTCGCGGGCGGGGAGACGACGGTTCGTGTGGTGCCGGAAGGCCGCGGCGGCCGCTGCCAGCAGCTCGCGCTCGCCGCGGCGATCGCGCTCGCCGGCACGCCGGCGGTCTTGCTCGCGGCGGGCACCGACGGCGTCGACGGTCCGACCGACGCCGCGGGCGCGTGCGTCGACGGCGAGACCACGGCGCGGGCGCAGGGGCGCGGCTTCACCCCGGACGCGGCGTTGATCCGCACCGACAGCCATCCGCTGCTCGACGCCACCGGCGACCTCGTCCGCACGGGGCCGACCGGCACCAACGTCGCCGACGTGGTGGTCGCGCTCCGTGCCGCATGCTAAATGGCCGCCCCATGCGGGGTCGCGGGGGGAACGTCTCGGAGATGTTCGTCTCGTTCCAGGGGGAGGGGTTGCACGCGGGGCGGCGACACCTCTTCGTCCGTCTCGGGGGCTGCCCGCTTCGCTGCCGCTACTGCGACACGCCAGAGAGCCTCGTCCCGGTCTCCGAGTGCCGCATCCTGGGTCCCGACGGGGAGCGGCGGCGCGCGAACCCGTTCACTCCGATCGCGCTCGACGCCGAGGTCCAGGCGCTCGCCGCCGCGGCGCCACCGCTCGCCGCGCTCGCCGTGACCGGGGGCGAGCCGCTCGCCCAGACGGACTTCCTGGCCGCCTGGCTCGGGATGCGAACCGGCGAGCTGCCCGTCCTCCTCGAGACGGCCGGCATCATGCCGGCGCGCCTGGCACGGCTCCTGCCCGGGGTGGCGATCGTCAGCCTCGACTTCAAATGCCCGAGCAACACGGGTGAGCGCGCGCGCTGGGACGAGCATCGCGCGTGCCTCGAGGCCGCGGTCGCCGCCGGGCGGGACGTCTACGTGAAGATGCCGGTCGACGAGGGCACGCTCGCCGAGGAGGTGGAGCGCGGCGCCGGCCTCGTCGCGGCCGTCGACCCGCGGGTGCCGCTCTTCCTCACGCCGCTCACGCTGCCCCGCGGGACGGATCTGACCATCAGCGCAGCGACGCTCGAGCACCTCCACGCCGTCGCCAGCCGCTGTCATCCCGACGTGCGGGTCATGCCGCAGCTCCACAAGGTGCTCGGTATCCTCTGATGGCGCGCGGCCGGACGACGCGGCCGCGGCCGGCGACGCTCATCCCGGGAGACGGCATCGGCCCCGAGGTGATCGCCGCCGCGGTGCTGGCGATCGAGGCGGCCGGCGGCCGCATCGTGTGGGACGTCCAGAAGGCAGGCAAGGCGGCCTTCGACGAGTCGGGCACGCCGATCCCCGACGGGCTCATCCGGTCGATTCGCCGCACCCACGTCGGCCTGAAGGGTCCGCTCGAGACGCAGGTCGGGCGGGTGGGCTACCGCAGCGTGAACGTCGCGCTGCGGAAGACGTTCGATCTCTACGCCAATGTCCGCCCGATCAAAACGCTTCCCGGTGTCCGCTCGGCGTTCTCCGGCGTCGACCTGATCGTCGTGCGCGAGAACACCGAGGACGTCTACGCCGGCATCGAGCACCAGATCGCGCCGGGCGTGGTGGAGGCCGTCAAGGTGATCACCGCGCGTGCCTCGCGCCGCATCGCGCGCTACGCCTTCGAGCTGGCGCGCCGCGAGCGTCGCCGGCGCGTGACCGCGATCCACAAGGCGAACATCATGAAGCTCTCCGACGGGCTCTTCCTCGCCTGCGCGCGACAGGTCGGCAAGCGCCACCGGCGCATCAAGTACGACGAGCTGATCGTCGACAACGCCTGCATGCAGCTCGTCCTGCGGCCGCAGCAGTTCGACGTGCTGCTGCTCGAGAACCTCTACGGCGACATCGTCTCGGACCTGTGCGCCGGGCTCGTGGGCGGCCTCGGCCTCGTGCCCGGCGCCAACATCGGGGACCGCCATGCGATCTTCGAGGCGGTGCACGGGACGGCGCCGGACATCGCGGGCAAGGGGCTGGCCAACCCGCTCGCCGCGATCTTCTCCGGCGTCATGCTGCTCCGGCACGTCGGCCAGACGGGTCCCGCCAATCGGCTCGAGCGCGCCGCCCACCGTCTCCTGGCGGAGCGTCGCGCGCTGACGCGCGACCTCGGCGGAAAGGCCACCACCCGGGAGATGACCGCTCGCCTGATCGCGCTCCTCTAGGAAGCCGACCCGAGACTGAAGCCGACCCGAGACTGCGTCTCGGGTCGGGATCGGAAGCGAGCCTGGGGCGTTACGTGGATAAGGCGAACGTCATGCCGCGGCCGGCGAAGCCGGCGGGTCCGACCGCGGGTCGGTGGCGGTTGCCGGCCGATTGCCCCAGGACGGCCACGTTTGGTGCCGCGCCGGCTGAGGTGAAAATAGGAGTGGGGAATCAGGCGGCGATCCCACGAGCTGGCGCTAGGTGGCGCACCGAGTCCGGTGACGCACCGTGACATCGGATCCGCGCCTGGGTAGAATCCCGGCATGACCTCGCGCGGCTCGACGCTCGCTCGGCTCGGAAGCGAGACGTTCGACCTCCTCGTGATCGGGGGCGGCATCAACGGAGCCGGCATCGCGCGCGACGCGGCGATGCGTGGGATTCGCACCGCGCTGGTCGAGCACGCGGACTTCGCCTCGGGCACCTCGAGCCGGTCTTCGAAGCTGATTCACGGGGGATTCCGCTATCTCGAGCAGGGCAACGTCCGGCTGGTCCTCGAGGGGTGCCGCGAGCGTGGGCGGCTGCGGCGGCTCGCGCCGCACCTCGTCCAGCCGCAGGAGTTCGTCTTCCCGGTATACGAAGGCGGGCCGATCGGCAGGCTCAAGCTCGCGGCGGGTCTCTGGGCCTACGACCTGCTCGCCGGCCTGTGGAACGTCGGGCACCACCGCATGCTCTCGGCGCGTGCCACGCGCGAGGCGGAGCCCGCGCTCCGGACGGACGGGCTGCTGGGTGCCGGGCGCTACTGGGACTGCCGCACGGATGACGCGCGGCTCGTCCTCGAGACGATGCTTGCGGCCGTGCGGGAGGGCGCCGTCGCAGTGTCGTACGGACGGATGACGGGGTTCCTCAAGGAATCGGACCGGATCGTCGGCGTGCGCGTCGTCGACCGGCTCGGCGGCGGCGAGCTGACGGTTCGGGCCCGCGCCGTCGTCAACGCCACGGGGCCGTGGGTCGACACCGTCTCGGACCTCGACGCGCCGGCTGCGCCGCGGCTCCGGCTGACGAAGGGCGTGCACGTGCTGGTCCCGCGCGCACGCGTCGGCAACCGGGCGGCGGTGGTCTTGCACGCCGTGCACGACGGTCGCGTCATGTTCGTCATCCCATGGGGGGAACAGTCGCTGGTCGGTACGACCGACACCGATCACGAGGGCGGTCCCGACGTTCCGCCCGTCGTCGAGGCGGCCGACGTGCGGTATCTGCTCGAGACCGTGAACCACTACTTCCCGGCCGCTCGTCTCGGGCCGGAGGACGTGACCAGCGCCTACGCCGGCCTCCGTCCGCTGATCGCGCCGGCGCCGGGCGAGGCGATGGCCCCCTCGAGCGTCTCGCGCGAGGAGGAGATATTCGTCTCGCCGTCGGGGCTGATCTCGATCGCGGGCGGCAAGCTCACGACGTACCGGCTGGTGGCGGCATCGGTCGTCGAGCGCGTGATCGAAGCGCTCCGCCGGGACGGCGAGGCGCGGCGCTTCGGCCGTTGCCGGACGGGCAGGGTGCCGCTGCCGGGAGGGACGGCGCCGCCGGACGCGGTGGCGGCGGCGGTCCTGTCGCGCGACGGTCACGGGCTCGCGCCGGCGACGGTCGGCCATCTCGCCGACCGCTACGGCAGTCGCCTCGACGAGGTGCTGCACCTGGTCGCGGCCGACCGCGAGCTCGCCCACCCCATCGTTCCCACGCTGCCCGACCCGCGGGCCGAGGTCCTGGAGGCGGTCGAGCGTGAGGGTGCACTGACCATCGAGGACGTCCTCCGGCGTCGCACGCAGGTCGCGTTGCGCGACGAAACCGAGGGCGTGGCGGTGGCCGAGCAGGTGGCCGCGTTGATGGCGGGGCCACTTGGCTGGACGCCCGAGGCCGCGCGCGCGGCTGCGGAGAGCTACGCCGCGGTGGTCGAGGAGGGCCGCCGGCGGTGGCGCTGAAGTCGGCGCGACCGCCCATTCGCAAACCGCGTCCCCGTCTGAACGTGGCGCGCGAGAGCCGAGAGCGGCGTCGCGCGCGCGCCAGGCAGATCGCGCGTGGTCTGGCGCGCGCCTATCCCGACGCGTGGTGCGCGCTGCACTACCAGAACCCGTGGCAGCTGCTCGTCGCCACGATCCTTTCGGCGCAGTGCACCGATGCGATGGTGAATCAGGTGACGCCGCGCCTGTTCGGCGAATATCCCGGTCCGCGAGAGCTGACCGCCGCGCCGCCGGACACGCTCGAAGGCATCATCAAGTCGACGGGATTCTTCCGCCAGAAGGCGAAGGCGCTCCAGGCCGTGGCGCGTATCCTGGTCGAGCGGCACGACGGGCGCGTCCCGCAGACGATGGAGGAGCTCTGCGCGCTCCCCGGTGTGGGCCGGAAGACCGCCAACGTCGTCCTCGGCACGGCGTTCGGCGAGCCAGCCATCTTCGTCGACACCCACGTGCGGCGGCTGGCGGGTCGGCTCGGCCTCACGACGAACGACGATCCCGACAAGATCGAGGCGGACCTGCGCGCGCTGCTGCCTCCGAAGGAGTGGACGCTCTTCGCCCATCGCTTGATCCACCATGGCCGTCGCGTTTGCGTCGCGCGCAAACCACGCTGCAGCGCCTGTCCCGTCTCCGAGTGGTGCCCGCGCATCGGCGTCGACGCCGCGGCGTGACTAACTCCTCCGGGGGCCCGTGCGCTGGTCGCGCGCTGCGCTGCTCCGGTGCCCCCGGCCCCCGCGCCGGCCGCGGCAAAGCCGCGGCCGGCTTCTTCTTAAACGGCGATGCCCACCAGGCGACCGAGGACGAGGCCGACGACGCACGCGAGCACGCCGAGCCCGGCCAGCTCGAGGCTCGCGGCCAACGGGTTCTCCTTGGTGATCCACGTCTTGGCGGCGCCGGTGGCGAGCAGCGTCGCGACGGCGAGCGTCGCTGCTACGGCGAAGGTGCGCGGCGGCGCCGGGCGGAGGAAGTAGGGCACGAGCGTCACCAGGGCCCCGGCCAGGTAGGAGAAGCCGGTCACCGCGGCGATGCGCACGGGCGGATCGAAGGTCTCCGCGGCGAGGCCGAGCTCCTCGCGCGACATGAAGCGCAGCCAGAGCTCGGGGTTGGACGTGACCCTCCGGACGATCAGGTCGATCTCCTCCGGACTGAAGCCGAGCTGGCCGTAGATCTCACGGATCTCCTCGCGCTCGTGGTCGGGCATGTTCTCGATCTCCCACGCCTCGCGCGCGATCTCGGCCTCGAAGAACCTGCGCTGGGATTTGGACGACACGTAGGCCCCGATGGCCATGGCGAGCGCGCCCGCGAAGGCGGCCGCGACCCCCCCGAGTGCGATCGTGTGAAGGTCGCCGATGGTGGCCGTGACCCCGGCCAGGAACCCGATCGTCGAGATGATGCCGTCGTTGAGGCCGAAGATCACCTCGCGGATCAGCCGTCCTTGAGGCGTGTGCCAGGCCTCTTTGTGGAACCGCTTGAGCGGTTCCGCGAGCCTGGTGACGGGCGCCGGCGATGAGCCGGGCTCGCTCCCCGGGAACGATGCCATCATTCGAGCGAAAAAAAGAAGAACAGATTTTATACGGCGCAACCCCGCGCCGGTAAAGGCGTTTTTCGCCCCGAAGCGCAAATTCAGCTTGACAAACGCCGCACCTAACGATAGTTTGCACCGGCATTTTGGGTGGAATTCCGGTGGGTTAGGGAGGCTGGCGGAGATGGCCGTTTACACCGAGCTTGGAACGCGCGAGCTCGCCGAAATTGTCGAGGACTACGGTCTCGCGAAGCTCAACGCGGCGAGCGGAATCGCTGCGGGCTCGGTCAACACCTCGTACCTGCTCGATACCGCACGCGGAAAACACCTGCTGCGCATCGACGAGGTGAAGAGTGAGCTCGAGGTGAAGCGGGAGCTCGACCTCCTCCTCTTCCTGCGCAAGCACGGGTTCCCCTGCCCGCAGCCGGTTGCCGACCGCAAGGGACGGCATCACCGCGAGGTGAGCGGGAAGTGCCTCACGCTTTACCGCTACGTCGAAGGACACACGGTGTCTCCTGCACGCCTCACGGCGGCGCAGATCGAGAACGTCGGTCGCGTACTCGCAGATCTCCATACCATCGGTAAGAGCTACAAGAAGGGGATCGACAATCGTTTCAGCTACGACCGCGTCGCCGATCTCTACGCCCAGGTGCGGGAACGCCTTCCCTCGTATTTCAAGCGAATCGTCCGCACGCTCGACGACGAGGTCGATTACCTCCAGGGATATCTCGAGAACAAGTTGCCGAAGGGCGTCATCCACGGCGATCTTTTCGACGACAACGTCATCTTCAAGGGCGACAAGGTCGTCGCCATGCTCGACTTCGAGGCGGCGTGTCGTGGCAAGTTCATCTTCGACCTCGCGACCGCCGTAAACGCCCTCTGCTTCGACGGCGAGAGCTACCAGCTCAAGCGCTTCGAGGCGCTCATCACGGGCTACGAGTCGCTGCGGGCGCTCTCCCTCGCCGAGTGGGACGCGTTCCCTAACGAGCTACGGTTCTCGGCGCTCCGTTTCACGATCACACGCCTGCACGATTTCTTCCTGAATCCGGTCGACGCGCACTCTCGGGTGAACAAGGACTTCCGGGAGTTCTACGAGCGGCTGCGGATCTTGCGGCGGGAGCGGGACGGCGGCATGGAAGGGCTGCTCATGGCCATGGCCACCGGCTACGACTACCGCAAGTACCAGAAGGTGAAGGCGCTCGAGAAGAAGGGCTCGCACTAGCTCACGCGCGCGCCGGGTCCCCCCGGCCCCCGATGAAGATCACCGATATCCTCGCCCGCGGCGGGCCCTGCATCTCGTTCGAGTTCTTTCCGCCGAAAACGCCCGAGGGCGAAGCGGCCCTGATGCGCACGATCGAGGCGCTCAAGCCTCTCGGGCCGGGATTCGTTTCGGTGACGCGCACCGGAGCCAAGCCGCGCGAGGCACCGGTGGAGCTCGTGACCCGCATCCGTGCCCTCGGCATCGAGGCGGCGGCGCACGTGACCTGCATCGAAGCCAGCCGCGACCAGCTCGCCGCGCACTACGACCTGATCCAGACGCGCGGGATCGAGAACGTGGTCGCCATTCGCGGCGACCGGCCGAGCGACCCGAGCTTCCGCGAGCCGCCGGACGGATTTCGCTACGCGGTCGACATGATCAGCTACGTGCGCGCGCGCGGCCACAAGCTCTGCCTGGTGGGCGGCGGCCATCCCGAGGGGCACCCCGAGTGCCGCGACCTGGAGCTCAGCATGCGGCACCTCCAGATGAAGGTCGACGCCGGGCTCGACGCCGTCATCACCCAGCTCTTCTACGACAACGCCGATTATTTCACGTTCGTCGAGCGGGCGCGGCGGGCGGGCATCGGCGTGCCGCTCATCCCGGGCATCATGCCGATCACGAACGTGCCGCAGATCGAGCGGATCACGGCGCTCAGCGGCAACCAGATTCCCGCTGCGCTCCGCGCCGCACTCGAGCGGGCGCGGGACGACGAGGACGCCGCGCTCGAGGTCGGCGTGGAATGGGCGACGCAGCAGTGCGCCGACCTGCTCCGCAGCGGCGCTCCCGGCATCCACTTCTACACGCTCAACAAGTCGCCGGCGACGCGCGCGATCTTCGAGAATCTGTGCGGTGAGGGGCTGGTGGAAACGTCCGCGCCGCGCCTTGCCACGCCTTCCGCCATCCGTTAGACGGAGCCGAGCGATGCACGACGAGCTCGAGGCCCACGTGCGCGCGATTCTGCGCGCTCTCGAGCCGGAGCCCGAGCGAGAAGGGCTCCAGCGCACGCCCGGCCGCGTCGCACGCGCGCTCGAGTTTCTGACCCGAGGCTACGGCGTCGACCCGAAGCAGGTCATCAACGGTGCCCTCTTCGTCGAGGATTACTCGGAGATGATCGTGCTCAAGGACATCGACTTCTATTCGATGTGCGAGCATCACGTCCTGCCCTTCTTCGGCAAGGCGCACGTCGCCTACCTGCCCCAGCACCGCATCATCGGCATCAGCAAGGTCGCACGGCTGGTCGAGGTCTTCGCACGCCGCCTCCAGGTCCAGGAGCGCATGACCACCCAGATCGCGAACACGATCATGGAGGAGCTCGACCCGCTCGGCGTGGGCGTGGTGCTCGAGGCCGAGCACCTCTGCATGCGCATGCGTGGCGTCGAGAAGCAGAACTCCGTCGTGGTGACGAGCGCGATGCTCGGCGCCTTCCGCGCGCACCAGGCGACGCGGGAGGAGTTCATGACCCTGATCGGGCGGCGGTGAGCGGGGCGCGGCTCGCCGCGCACGCCGTCCGTCTGCTCGGTCCCGTTGCGGGCCCGGTCGCGCTGGTCGCGCCCCCGCGTCTCGGCGCGCATCTCGGGACCCATCTCGCGGCGGCCAAGAATGGCGACGTGCCGGCCGCTGCCGTCGTCGCCTTCCTCGGCCGCCCACCCGAGCCCGCAACGCGGCAGGCGCTCCTCGTCGCGTTGCGCAATCGGCTGCCGCCAGGGGCACCGATCGTCCTCCTCGATCACAGCCAGCCGCGGGTGGCCTGGCGGCGGGCGATTGGCGCGTTGCTGCTCGCGGTCCGCGGGCTCTGGCCGTCTCGCGCCCGCTATCCGGCGGCGCGGGAGCTGGCGGCACTCGGCTTCGCGGTCGAGCGGGTGCGGCTCGCACGTGGCGAGCGGGTGCAGCTGGTCGTGGCCCGGCGCCGGCCGGCCCCTTGACGCCGGGAGCGGGGTGTCAGCACTGTTCGCCCGCCACCGTGGCGACGATCCGGCCCCCCTCGCCCGTGTTGCTCGCCCTCGAGGGGCGCGCCTGGCTCGAGCTCGCGGCGCTGGTGCCGGCGCTGCCGCTCCTCGGCCGGGCCCCGGTCGGGGACGGACACCCCGTGCTGGTGCTGCCCGGCTGGCTCGCGAGCGACCGCTCGACGCAGGTGCTGCGCTGGTTCCTCCGCGACCGCGGCTATCACGTCCACGGCTGGAAGCTCGGCTGGAACTCCGGGCCGAGCGGGGCGCTCCGGACGGCGCTGGTCGAGCGCTTCACCGCGCTTCGCCAGCGCCACGGCCGCCGCGTCAGTCTGATCGGCTGGAGCCTGGGCGGCATCTACGCGCGCGAGCTGGCCCGCCGCTTTCCCGGCGACATCCGCCAGGTGATCACGCTCGCGAGCCCGTTCCGCGACCCGTCGGCAACCAGCGTCGGGCGCTTCTTCCGCGCTCGCGGCGACGGTTCGCCGCCCCGGCAGCTCGCCGGAGCGCTCGCCGTGCCGTCCACGTCCGTCTACAGCCGGAGCGACGGGATCGTCGCGTGGCGGAGCTGTCTCGAGGGGAGCGGGCCCCTGCGGGAGAGCATCGAGGTGCGCAGCAGCCACTGCGGGATGGGACACCATCCCGCTGTCCTGCTCGTCATCGCGGACCGTCTGGCGCAGCCCGAAGGCGCCTGGCGGCCGTTCGAGGCGAGGGGGTGGGGCCTGCGGCAGTTCGTGGGCGATCCGGGGAACGCCTACACACCATAAGGGAGACGAACCATGAGCTGGAACCTCGGCGACATCTTCGACACGCTCGGCGAGGCCGTCCCGGGCGACGGCCCGGCGCTCCTCCACGGCGATCGCGCCGTCGACTGGACCGCATTCACGCGGCGCACGAACAACCTGGCGGCCGCGCTGCGCGCGCGCGGTGCACGGCCGGGCGACAAGGTGGCCCTCTACCTCCGCAACCGGCCCGAGTACCTCGAAACCACCGTCGCCTGCTTCAAGGCGCGCCTGGTTCACGTGAACGTCAACTTCCGCTACCTCGCCGACGAGCTCCAGTACATCATCGACAACGCCGACGCGAAGTTCGTCGTCTTCGCCGGCGAGTTCGCGGAGCGCCTCGACGCGCTCCGCGGGCGGCTGCCGCAGGTCGAGGCCTACATTCAAGTGGACGACGGGAGCCCGCTCGCGCCCTTCGCGGAGCCCTACGAGCCGCTCGCCGCCGAGGGCCGCGGGGCGCCGCTCGGCATCGAGCGCTCGCCCGACGACCTAATGTTCCTCTACACCGGCGGTACCACCGGGATGCCGAAAGGCGTCATGTGGCGTTCCGAGGATCTCTGGGGCGCGCTCGGCGGCGGTGGGAACCCGGTGCTCGGCGAGCTACCCGTCACCTCGCTCGACGACCTTGCGGCGCGGGTCCGCGCACGCGGCCCCGGGCTCCGCCACCTGCCGGCCTGTCCGCTCATGCACGGCACCGGGCTCTTCACCGCCCTCATCACCCTCGGCGCGGGCGGCGCCATCGGCACCCTCGCGGGGGTCAACTTCGACCCGCACGAGCTCTGGCATGCCGTCGGCCGCCACGCGATCAACACGATCGCGATCGTCGGCGATGCCTTCGCCAAGCCGATGCTGCGGGCGCTCGACGAGCGGCGGGCCGAGTACCGGCTCGATACGCTCATCTCCATCATCTCCTCGGGTGTCATGTGGACACCGGAGGTGAAGCGGGCGCTGCTCGTACACCATCCGAACATGATCCTGTTCGACTCCTTCGGCTCCTCCGAGGCCGTTGGCTTCGGCGCCTCCATCACCACCGCGTCGGGCGAGTCGCGGACGGGCCGCTTCCAGCTCGGGGAGAAGGTGAAGGTCTTCACCGACGACGGCCGCGAGGTGCAGCCGGGAAGCGGCGAGCCCGGCGTCGTGGCGCATGGCGGCCCGATCCCGGTCGGGTACTACAAGGATCCCGAGAAGACCGCGGGCACGTTTCGGGTGATCAACGGCGTCCGCTACGTGATCCCCGGCGACTGGTGCAAGGTGGAGGCGGACGGGGCGCTCACCCTCCTCGGCCGGGGCAGCGTGTGCATCAACACGGCCGGCGAGAAGGTCTACCCGGAAGAGGTCGAGGAGATGCTGAAGACTCACCCCGCCGTGTACGACGCGGTGGTGGTGGGCGTGCCCGACGAGAAGTGGGGACAGGCCGTCATCGGCCTGGTCGAGCTCAACCGCGACGCCGGCGTCTCCGAGGACGAGCTCCGCCGCCACGTGCGTGAGCGGCTGGCCGGCTTCAAGACCCCCAAGCGGGTGCTCGTCGTCGAGTCGATCGGGCGGGCGGCGAACGGGAAAGCGGACTACGCCGGGATGGCGCGGCTCGCGGAGCGGCGGCTCGCCGGCGCGGCCGCGTAACGGCGCCGATCAGAACCGGGCGAACCAGGGCGTTCCCGGCCGGCCCGGGTGCTCGACCATGATCTGGTGGTAGGAGAGGAGATGTCCCTGGGCGCGGCGCCAGCGCGCGACGGAGACCGCGAAGGCGATCTTCGCCTGCACCTCCGCGGCCCGCGCGCTCGTCAGCCGGGTCTGGAAGTCGAGCAGGTCCTTCGTGGTGGCCATGCCGACCTCGTGTCGCTTCTCCTGGTTGCGCAGGTTCTCCTCCGCCAGCGCCCGCGCCACGCGCGTCGTGTCGATGCCCTGCCGCGCGGAGGTCACGTCCGCCGCGCTCTGGCGAACGTCGAGCGTGACGTTCGAGAGGAGCTGGCGGTGGTTCAGCTCCGCCTGGCTGCGGGCGATGCGGCTCTGGGTCACCTGGCCGCGGGCCAGCGCGTTGGAGAGCGGGACCTGGAACTGGAGCCCGAACGAGTAGCTGCGGAAGTCGTTCGAGACCAGCCGGTCGTAGGCATCGCTCGCCGGTCCCGAGAAGGGCGAGTTGCAGGTGAACGTCCCGTTGCCGTTGTTGACGCAGTTCCCGCTGGCGAAGCTACTGGTCGTGACGATCGGCCGGTTGGTGCCGCTGGTCCCGTTCAGCCCGTAGCTGCCGGTCAGGTCGAGGCGCGGGAGGAGGCCGTTCTCGGCGATCCGCTCGTTCAGCTGCTGGGCCTGCACGTTGCGGGCCGATGCCTGGATCTCGGGACGGTCGGTCAGCGCGGTGGTGATCCCCTGGTCGACGTCGATCGGGACCTCCTCGGGCGTCGCCTCCTCGGCCGGCTCGAGGGTGCGGGGCACGAAGGTCGCGGCCGGGCGGTAGAAGGCGGTCTGCGCCAGCCGCTGCCGGGAGACGGTCAGGTCGTTCTCCGCCCGGATGACGTCGGTCTCCCGGCTCTTCGCGTCGGCCTGCGCCTCGAGCAC
>Ga0070699_100000849_pt1 | contig 28325 bp, 17 predicted proteins | sample KBSK1503metaG_FD_65473 | JGI IMG/M metagenome (GOLD analysis project Ga0070699, IMG submission 65473) | Corn, switchgrass and miscanthus rhizosphere microbial communities from Kellogg Biological Station, Michigan, USA - KBS K1-50-3 metaG | ecosystem: Host-associated > Plants > Roots >...
GAAGTCCTGCACGCGATTCGTGAAGAGATGTCGCGTGAAGCTGATTACGATGTCGACCTGTTTGCGGAGATGGTACGCTCCGGCAATCAGCCGACACATGGTCCACAGCGCGTCATTCGTGGCTTCAAAACCCGTGCCCCGCGCGCGGATAATAGTAACGGAAAGCCCGCGAAGCATAGACAGCGCAAGCGCAGCGCGTAATAATGTCAGCCATAGTTGCGATCATGAATCCTACTTTTGAAACGATCGGTTTAGAGGTTTCGAGCGAAAAGGCATTCAACTACCTGGCAGAGCGAGCGGGTGATCAGGGCGAAGCCACGCAACTCAGCCGGCGCGGCGCTGTGCTGCACGGACGTTGCTGGAAACTCGGCGAAGGTCTCGAAGTCTGGACCGTGCTCTATGAATCGGGCAGCGGCGACGTGTTCTACGCCGACTGCCGTCCCGGATTTCGGGCGCGCTACATTCAGACGATCGTGCCGTGGGCGTTGACCGAATACGACGAAGAAGGCGAGGCGGTGATTCACGGTTATCGCGAAGGCACCGATTGCGAGGTACTCTTCGAGCTCCAGAATCTCACCGAAGTTGGTCCAGCCGGATTTGGCGCACAGGAGCTCCACATCGGTCTTTGCGGTCTCGCGTATCGTGCGCGCGTACGTCGCGGGAAGTGCAAAACGCGCTGGATGCCACTCGAGAAGGCCGCGCCCGCGAGAGCCGCGCATGAAAACGACTGGAGCCTCGTCGGACGTGTGATCGCCTTCAAGCCCTTGCGGAATCCACTTTCAGGCGGCGAGCTTTTCTGGATTCATCTCGATCTCGAACGCATCAAGCTCGAAGTGCTCGTCAATCAACGCGCGCTGCGCGGCGATGTGTTGACTGTAGGCGCCACGCTCGAAGCTGAAGTTTGGCTCCAGGGACACGTGCTCGACGAACACGCGCTGCGTTCGCGCTACGAAGGCGTTGACTTCTCATGTTCGCGCGCGAGTTTCTGGTCCGGATTGAGAAGAAGAAATTAGTGACCAGCAGATGAAACGCGCCCTGGTCGTTATTCTGTTAGTCCTCACACTGCTACTCGCCGCTTTCGTTTTCAATCGCTACTGGACTCATCGCTTCGACTCCCTGATCGCCCGGCAGGCGTCCATCTATCGCGTCGATCCCGATCTCGTCTGGTCCATCATCTACGAAGAGACTTATTTCAGCCCGTGGAAGATCGGTAAAGACGGCGAGATTGGTTTGATGCAGGTGACGCCGCTGGTCGCGCGTGAGTGGGCCACCCAAACAGGCTTTCGCGAATTCGAGCGCCAGGCCAGTGATCCGCAGACCCTTCTCCGCGACCCGGAACGTAATATTCAGATCGGTTGCTGGTATCTCGAAAAGATTTACGAGCAGTTTCAGGACGCGCCCGAGGCCGAAGTGCGCATGGTGGCGGCTTACAACGCCGGACCAAGCCGCGCCGTCGAATGGAGCCGTCCGGATCAACCCGGAAATACGCAAACAGGCGCGGAGTTCATCAACCGGATCGACATTCCTTCCACGCGGGCTTATGTGCTTTCGATCATGCAGCGCTATCGTCAGGTCAAGAATTCACGCAAATGACAACTATCTATTCGGCGCGTTGGGTGCTTCCCGTTTCAGCCGCGGCGATCGAGCACGGCGCCGTTGCAGTTGAGGGCCAACGGATTGCCGGCGTTGGTCCGAAGGCTGAGATCGTCGCGAAGTTTCCCGCGGCGAAGATCGAGTCGCTTGGCGAAGCGGTCATCCTGCCCGGTCTCGTAAATACTCACACACATCTCGAACTGACAGCCCTGCGCGGGTATCTCGAAAAAGAGGAGCAGGATTTTTTCGCGTGGCTGCGCAAGCTGACGATCGCGCGTCTGGAACGGATGACGCCGGATGACATTCGTGTTTCGGCAACGTGGGGCGCGTGCGAGGCAGTACGCGCGGGGATAACGTGCGTGGCCGATGCCAGCGATTCCGGGTTGCAGAGCATGCTGGCGTTGCAGGAGGTCGGATTGCGCGGGACTGTGTATCAGGAGTCGTTTGGCCCAGACGCTCGACTCGCGCAGGAAAATTTCGAGCAGCTCAAGGTCAAACTCAGCGAGTTGCGCGAGCAGCAGAGTAAGCAGGTGCTCGCCGGAGTTTCACCGCATGCGCCGTACACGGTTTGCGGAGCGCAGCTTGAGTTGATTGCGGAGCTGGCGCTATCAGAAGGCCTCCCGCTGATGATGCATGCGGCGGAGTCGGAAGCGGAAGAGTTGTTGTTGCTCGAAGGTTGTGGCGCGTTTGCCGAAGGACTAGCGCGGCGATCGATTGAGTGGAAGGCGCCGGGGATGTCGACGATTCAGTACTTGAAGCAGATTGGTATCCTGAGTACGGAACCGCTGCTGGCGCACTGCATCCGCGTTGATGACGATGATATTGAAACTCTGCGAGAAACAGGATCTGCGATTGCGCATTGTCCGAAGTCAAATGCGAAGCTCGGTCATGGACGCGCGCCGCTGTTGGAGTTTCTCGAAGCAGGAGTGTTGGTTGGATTGGGGAGTGATTCAGTCGCGAGCAATAACACGTGCGACATTCTCGAAGAGGCACGTTTCGCGACTCTGTTGTCACGCGCAGCCGGTGAGCATGTCAGTGCCGAACAGGCATTGCGGGCTGCAACGTTTGGTAGTCAGCTGAGTGAGGGTGCTCAAGCAGATTTGATTGCGGTGAGACTCAACGGCGTCCATCAAACGCCGGGCTACGATCCCGTCGCGACCCTGATCTTCGCATCTTCTGGTCGCGACGTGATCCTAACCGTCATCGCCGGTCGTGAAGTCTATCGTGATGGGCGCGTCACGACCGTTGACGAGGCTCGTCTGCGCGCGCGCATCAACGAAATCACCGAAAAACTTAATCCGCGGATTTTATAGAGACGCTGCAATCGCTTCGTCGAAGATCTCGAGTGCGACGTCAACGTTCTCTTTCGTGAGTATCAGCGGCGGTGACCAGCGAATCGTACTTGCCCCCGCACCGAGAATGATCAACCCGCGCTCGAAACACGCCACCTCAATCCGATCGCGTAACTCCGGCGTCTCAAACTCGACTCCGAGCATCATCCCCATGCCGCGCACGTCGGCGATGCAGTCGTATTTCTCCTGCAACTTCTCGAGCCCTGCTTTCAGGTAAGCTCCGACTTCAGCCGAGTTCTGGACCAGCCCACCTTCCAGCAATTCGATCGTCTTCAACGCCGCCGCGATGCAAACCGGATTGCCGCCAAACGTAGACGCATGCGCGCCGGGCTTCCAGTCCATCAGATCCGCGCGCGCCACACACGCGCCGATCGGCAAACCCGATCCGATGCCCTTGGCGATACACACAATGTCCGGCTCGACATCGTAATATTCACACGCAAACATCTTGCCCGTGCGTCCCATTCCCGACTGCACTTCATCGACGATCAGCAGAATCCCGTGCTCGTCGCAGATGCGACGCAGCCCTTTGAGAAACGCCTTCGGCGCCGGCACGTAACCACCTTCGCCCTGCACCGCTTCGACCACGATGGCCGCAACTTCCTCCGGCGGCGTGGTCGTCTTGAATAGTCGCTCCTCGATCCAGTTGAGCGCGCCCTGTCCCGCGCCGCCGTCGCCACAATCAGCGGCACTGAACGGATTGCGAAACTCATTCGGATACGGCACATGGACCACGTCGAGCGCCTGGCGCTTGAAGCCTATGCGTTGCGCGGCTTTCGACGACGTTAACGAGAGTGAACCGAGCGTGCGCCCGTGAAAGCTATTGAAGAAGCCGATGAACTTCTCGCGGCCGGTCGCGTGCATCGCGAGTTTCAGAGCCGTCTCGACTGCCTCGGTGCCGCTGTTGGCGAAGTGCGTCCGCGTCGGCGACTTCACGGGCACGATCGAGTCGAGCTTCTCCGCGAGCTGCGGCATGTGGCGGTAGTAATAATCGGTGCCGCACATGTGAATCAGTTGCTCCGCCTGTTGCTGGATCGCTTTGACGACTTCGGGGTGGCAGTGGCCGGTCGAACAGACGGCGACGCCCGCGTTGCAATCGAGAAAAATATTACCGTCTACGTCTTCGACCCAAACGCCGCTGGCACGTTCAGCGACGAGTTTAAAAGACGGCCGCGGGTAGGACGGGTTCACGAATTTTGCGTCCGCTTCAACGATCTGCTTGCCTTTGGGGCCGGGCAGCGCCGTTTTGATCTCGGGGCGCTTTGGTGTTGCGAGTACGGTGGTAGACATTTTCAACTCCCTTGTCAGAAATGGACAGAAAATAGCCCAAACCGTGGAGGTCTGGTCTCAGGAAATCAGGGCAAAGATTGGGATAACTAGTCGGCGAAAAGGTTCGCGCGAGATTCAAGCGGGCGGTAATGCAGGGGTTGTGGGTTGAACATCACAGGGTCAATCTTAGCATCGGCCCGGAAAGCGTGCCAATTGTTTCACGCAAAGGCGCAAAGGCGCAAAGAGAGAACTGCGGCTTTGCGTCTTCCCTTTGCGCCTTTGCGTGAAATAGCCTACATTATTCCTCAAAATTCCCTGCCTCGGAGTAACAACATGAAGAAGAATCATCGCAGTCTGTTTACCTTTCTGTTTGTCGCGGCTCTGTTTGCGGCTGCCGCCGTTGCGCCGCTGCTCCAACGCGCGGGCGCGCAGAGCGTCACAGCCCCGAACGGGTCTGTGGGTGGTGGCGCAAGCTCCTCCTCGGATCCGAAGATCGTCTATCCCGTAACCCGTAAAGCCGAGCAAGTTGACGACTACTTCGGCACCAAAGTCGCCGACCCATATCGCTGGCTCGAAGACGAAACCTCCGCCGAGACCAAAGCCTGGGTTGACGAGCAGAACAAGCTCACCTTCGGCTATCTCGACAAGATCCCTTATCGCGAAAAACTCAAAGCGCGCCTGACGCAGCTCTTCAATTACCCGCGCATCTCAGCGCCGTTTCATCGCGGTGACACTTACTTTTTCACCAAGAACGACGGCTTGCAGAACCAGAGCGTCTATTACATCCAAAAAGGTGTGAACGGCACGCCGGAAGTTTTTATCGATCCGAACAAGTTCTCCACTGACGGCACTTCGGTGTTGAGCGCGTTCTCGCTTTCGAAAGACGGCAAGTATCTCGCCTACGGCATCTCGACCGGCGGCTCTGACTGGGTAACCCTGAGCTTGATGGACGTGGCCACGCGCAAGAAGCTCGACGACGAGGTCAAGTGGATGAAAGCGTCGGGCGTGTCGTGGCAGGGCGATGGCTTCTATTACAGCCGTTATCCCGAACCGCAGAAGGGCAGGGAGCTCAGCAGCAAGAACGAATTTCAGGCTGTCTATTTTCACAAAGTCGGTACGCCGCAGTCGGCCGACGTCCTCGTCTACGACGACAAAGAACATCCGCAGCGCTTCCAGGGAGTAGACACTACTGAAGATGAGCGCTTCGCGATTCTCAGCGTTTCTGAAAGAGGCAAAGGCAAAAAAGGAAACGCGATTTTCGTCAAAGATCTTTCGCAGAATGAAGACAAGTTCACCCCGCTCGTTGCCGACATCACTGACGACAGCTTCGGCGTGATCGACAACGTCGGCGACAAGCTACTCGTCCGCACCAACAAGAATGCGCCGAACGGTCGCGTGGTCCTGATCGATCCGAAGAATCCGGCTGAGAGCAACTGGAAAGACGTTTTGTCTGAGCGAGCCGAACCGTTGCAAGGCAGCGGCACCGCGGGCGGCAAACTCTTCGCTTCGTGGCGCAAAGACGTGGCGACGAAAGCGTACGTGTTTAGCCTCGATGGCAAACTCGAAAACGAAGTCGTATTGCCGGGTGTCGGAAGCGCAGGTGGCTTCGGTGGTCTAAGTGACGACAAGTATGTGTTCTACAGTTTCACGTCTTTCAACTTTCCACCGACTATCTACAAGTACGACATCGCCACGAAGAAATCGACTGTCTTTCGCACCGTAGACATTCCCGGATTCAAGCCGGACACCTACGAAACGAAACAGGTCTTCTACAACAGCAAAGACGGCACGCGCGTGCCGATGTTCCTCGTCTATAAAAAAGGACTGAAGCTCGACGGCAACAATCCGACACTGCTTTACGGCTACGGCGGTTTTAATGTCGTCACGGCGCCATCGTTCAGCTCGCTGCGTATGGCGTTGCTCGAACAGGGCGTGGTCTACGCTTCCGCGAATATGCGTGGCGGCGGCGAGTATGGCGAGAAGTGGCACGAAGCCGGCACGAAGCTGAAGAAGCAAAATGTTTTTGACGACTTCATCGCCGCGGCGGAGTGGCTGATTGCCAACAAGTACACGTCGTCGAGCAAGCTCGCGATTCAGGGTGGCTCGAACGGCGGACTGCTAGTGGGCGCGGTGGCGAATCAACGTCCGGAACTGTTCCGCGCGGTGGTCGAGCAGGCGGGCGTGATGGACATGCTGCGTTTCCAGAAGTTCACGATTGGTTGGAATTGGATTGCGGACTACGGCTCGGCCGAGGCCAACGAGGCTGAGTTCAAAGCGATCTATGCTTACTCGCCGATCCACAACGTAAGGCCGGGGGCGAAGTATCCGTCAACCTTGATCACGACCGCGGACCACGACGACCGCGTCGTGCCGGCGCACAATTACAAGTATGCGGCGGCGTTGCAGGCGGCGCAGGGTGGGCCAAATCCGATCCTGATTCGGGTGGATGTGAACTCGGCTCACGGGGCCAGTAACACGACCAAGGCGATCGAGCAGACGCGTGATATTTATGCGTTCCTGTTTGAGAACTTAGGCGTGGAATATAAGTAACACGGATAACGCGGATGGATGCGGATTTGATCCGTATCCATCCGCGTTAATCAGCGTTTACGGATTGGATGCGCTTCGGTGTTGAAGATCACCTGATCGAAATCGATCGCATCCGGTGCGAAGAGCAGGTAGAAGTATTTGAAAGTCTCCGCGAACAGAAAGCTCTGCATCGAATCAGTCTTCTCCTTCGTCACGACGCTCTTGAGCGCCGCGTAACCCTCGTCAGTGCGACAATACTTCACAAAGTCGCGCCAGAGCTTCTCGCCCATCAGCCGGTACCGCACATCTTTCGTGTAGCGATACAGGTAGTAAGTCGACTCGACGATCTCCGGGCGCAGCGGATACCCGGGCGCAGTAATCTTGCGTGCGCGATAGTCAAACTCCTCCGGCTCGATTCCTTCCTGGTTCCACATCCGGAATGACGAATCCTGCAAACGCTTCGCGCGCCGCAAGTCTCCTGACAACGCCAGCACCGCCGGAAAGAACGCGTCCAGCGCGCCGTAAGTGGTTGCGCGCCGCGCGCCGCTGTTCATGTCGGCGTGGCCGTACCAGAGCTCATCCTGTTGTTCGTCTGCCAGATACTTATTAATTGCCACGACGCTGTCGTTCCACATTTTCCGGCAGTCCTGATCGCCGAATAGCAGTGAGCACTTCAACAGGTACTCGTAATAACTGTCGATCGCGCCGCTGATGTGGCTGTCAGTGTTGGTCCAACTGCCGGTCTCGACGTTGATCCATTCACCCACGAGACCGATCTTCGAGCGGCGATTGTAAGTTTCAACCAGGGCGCGCTTCGCCTTTTCGTAAAAGATCGGCTTGCCGGTCAGTTTGCTGAGCGTGCCAAATTCGATGATCAAGGTTCCGGTCTCGGCCGGGTTGCTGATCGGTTTACTGACTTTGCCCGTCTTCAGGTTGACGTAGCGATACGGCATGCCGGTCGGCGAATTGAACACCGGCAGCAGACGATTGCCGAGATCTTCCGCGAGGTTGAGGAGGCGCTTGTCGCCGGTGAGCTGATAGTTGGTGAGCAAGCCGCCGAGGAGACGGATCGTGATCTCGAAGTTCTGGACCTCGATGTCTTTATCGAACGAGAGATTCTCGATGATGTAGTGTTTGGTGCTGGTGGCCTCATCCTTGAGGTCCATGATGATCATCGTGTCGAGCGCATCGACCGCGGTCATCAGCAGCGGCTCCGGGTACCAGTCGTGATGGGTTTTCGAGAGTGGCTTCAGGTCGTCATGGCCCCAGGCGTATTTCCGGTAGCCATTCCAGGCGTGCAGGAACTCTGCCTTTACTTCCGCGGCGAGCTGTCTGTTAGGCTGCTGTGCGTGCAGTGAAACGGGCACGAGCAGTCCCACGAGCACGCATATAAATCCGTTAACAATCCGTGTCATCTGTGTACCTGAAATGAATGGCGAATCGTTTCCTTTGGTGGTGGCTCAGGCCAGATCGATATGCGCCGGGACCACCGATGCCGCAGCACACAGCCGCGAAAGTAATGCTCGTGGTCCCACTCGACTTCCGCCATCGTCAAAAGACAGTCAATTAAGTCTTCACGCTCACATTCAAGGGCATAACGCGCCGCCGTCTCATACTCGACGATGTTTCGACTCTCGAGCCGCCCGGCGCCGTACATCGGCGCAAACCAACCACTCAGGTGACACATGAATCCGAGCACGCGTCCCACGACTGTCGCTCGTATCTCGCGCACCTGCTTTGGACCGGCGTCAAGGCTTGCGAGCATCTCGCCGACGAGTTTTCGGTGATGCCATTCCTCGTCTTCGATCTGCTTGATCCGCCGGCGCTCCTCGGGGTCGCTGACCGAATGCCAGTGGCCGCGATACGCGTACGCCGCCGCCAATTCGCCCGAATAGGCCATTTGCAGCACCGTTATTAGCTGTTCTCGCGGAGTGAGCCCGTTAGTAGGTTCCATGAGCGGCTTCCAGGGCGTTGGAAAGTGGGATTATATCCGTATTGAGCTTTTTAACTCATACGAAATCGAAAACGCAGGATGCCAGGATGGCGCAGAGTTAAGCTCGAAAACTCTGTCTCAGCTACTTCATGTACAAATTTATCGTTTCGTGCTACTACTGGCCAACCGTTGAAGGTGGCCTTCGGCTGCGGACCTCAATAATTAAACAACTGACGGCGGATGGTCTCGACTACGCCCGACTTGGAAGACTAACCAGCTTGGAAAAATTAGCGTCATCAATTGAACGCCGCCGACTGCGCCGCCTCAAAGTGAAATGCGAGGTTGAGCTGCTTGCCAACCTGTCGCTGCTCGACAACGACGTCGAGTGTGCTGACTCATCGCTCATCTTCCTCGGCCGCACGCATGACCTCAGCGCCGGTGGACTCGGGATGGTTCTTCCGTCGACGATTATCGACGAACGATTTTGTAGCGGCACGAAGCGTTTGAATCTTGCGTTGCACGCGCCCGGCGGTGTCATCGATCTCGAAGTGAGTCCGGTGCGATGTGAACGCCTGAGCAGTCCTTACGCAGGAAATGGTTACCTGCTGGGCACGAAGATCACAAACGTCGGCAACCGCGCGCGCTTCGAGAAATACCTCGAGAGTCTCTCAGGCGTAAAGACAAATAAGCCGCAGATTTTCGCCGATTAACGTGGATTTTATTCTGCCTGTTTTAAGAAATCTTTCGTGCGATCGTCTTTGGGTGAATTGAGTAATTCTTCCGCTGGTCCATGCTCTACCGCGACTCCACCTTCCATGTAGAGAATGTTATCGGAAACTCCACCGAGAAATCCCATCGAGTGTGAAATGATGATCATCGTGTGACCACGATCGACAAACGTGCGCAGCAACGTGCGCAGGCTTTGGATGCGTCGCGGATCGAGCGCGCTGGTCGGTTCGTCCAGCAGCAGTAATGCCGGATGCATCGCGAGAGCACGGGCGATCGCGACGCGCTGCTGTTCACCGCCGGACAATGATCCCGGATACCTTCGCGCCGCCTGTCTCAACCCGACTGACTCGAGCAGTTCGTAGGCTTCAGTCTCCGCCCTCTGCTTCGGTGTGCGCAGCACGTGCACCGGCGCTTCGATGATGTTTCCGACGACGGACAGGTGCGGGAATAGGTAGAAGTGTTGAAAAACCGTACCGACTTTGAGTCGTAGATCTTTAACGCGGCGGCGGTAGTCCGGAGGCGACAAGCCGGCTTCGAGACGCACATTGTCACATTCGATCGTGCCGCCATTGATCGTCTCAAGTCCATTGAGACAGCGCAGCAACGTCGACTTGCCGCTGCCTGAAGCGCCGATAACTCCGAGCACTGTTTGCGGCGGCACTTCGAAGCTGATCCCCTTGAGGATCTCGCTATCGCCGAAACGCTTGCGCAGGTCGGTGACGCGAATCATGCGGTCGCCTCCTCAGTCACGCGTTCCGTGGCGCGATCGCGCAAACGTCGCTCCAGCAAGCGCGCGAGATGGGCCATCGGCAAACTCATCGCGAGATAAAACGCCGAAACCGCCACGCCAAGCAGCAGGAATTGTCCCGACGCGTTCGCCAGCTCACGATAAGCAGTGGCCAGTTCCCAAACTGAGATTGCAAACGCGACCGAAGTGTCTTTGAAAAGCGACACGAAGTCGTTGGTCATTGGCGGCAAAGCAATGCGAAACGCCTGCGGCAGGATGATGCGGCGAAAGGCGAGGACTGGTCCCATGCCGAGTGAGTAAGCTGCTTCCCATTGGCCGGTCGGAATTGCTTCCAGCGAAGCGCGATACACCTGCGACTCGTAGGCGGCGTAGTTCAAGCCGAGACCGACGAGGGCCGTCAGCCAGCCGGGCATGGCGATGCCGATCACCGGCAAGCCGAAATACAGAAACAGAAGTTGGACCAGGACCGGCGTGCCGCGAAAGAATTCCACGTAAACGGTGCAGAACGCGCGCACCCAGGCCGGACCTTTCCACTGCCCGACCGCGAGCGGCAGTCCGAAAACGACCGCGATCACCATCGAGCCGAGCGCGAGCAGCACCGTTACTGCGGCTGCGCGCGTCAAACGCCAGAGGGCTTCGCCCCAGTTAAAAGTCGTCGTGGGGTTGGTGTATTCCTCGACCTTGGTCGGCTGTGTTCCGGCCCGAATCGGCCCCTGAAACTCAGCCTGCGCCTCATTCCAGAGTCCCCACTTCTTCAGAATCGTTTCGAGCGTGCCGTCGATGATGATCTTGTCGATGGCGGCATCGATCTGGGCCTTCAGCTCGGTATCGCCTTTGCGCAGTCCGATCACGTATTGACCGCGCGTGAACGGTGGTCCAGCCTGACGGAGTTTCGGATTCGAACGCGCATAGAAAGCCTCGGCGGGTACGTCCATCACCACGGCATCGATGCGCTTCAATTCCAGATCGCGATAGGCGCCGACTGGGTCGGCGTAAGTGCTCAGCGGAATGCCTTGTTGTTGCAGCAGCCGCGATGCGGCGGTGTTGCCGAGTGTTCCTACGACGCGGTTTTTACAATCGTCGAGCGAGTTGATCCGATTGTCGTCGCGGCGCACGGTGAGCTGAAGTTGGAAGATGTAGTAAGGCTTGCTGAAAAGGATCACCTGGGCGCGATCGCCGGTGGGCTCGAGCCCGTTGACGATTACGTCGAATGAACGGCGTTGCAGTGCAGGGACGAGTGTTTCCCAATCGCTCGGCACAAACTCCGCGCGCCGGCCCATGGCCTGGGCCAGCGCATCGACCATCTCTTTTTCATAACCGATGTAGCGATCGGGGTTGGCGGGATCGTTGAAAACGTATGGCGCGCCGCCACTCGGATCGGCGCCCCAGCGCAGCGCTTCCTGTGCTTTTAGATCTGGACCAGGAGTTAGCCACAAAAAGGCACAACAGACACAGAAAAATCTGGTTAATGTTCTGGTTAATGTTTTTGTGCCTTTTGTGCTTTTTTGTGGCAACTGATCTTTTGTGCCTTCTGGTGGCAAAGTTCTGGGGATTCTAGCCGCTGATTGCCTTGAGTTACAATATCACCTACCTTGTAGTTCGTTTCAGAAGTCAAAACACTAAAAGAGGCCCCTGAATAATGTGTACCGATCGCAGAGACTTTCTCCGTTTGTCCGCAGGTATGGCCGGCGCCACCTTGCTCGGCAGCTCGCTGGTCCATGCACACAATGAAGCGATGGAGCCGCAACAAGGCTCACAGCCCGAAGCGATTCGACGTCTGCGGCGCATGACTGACAACGTCGTGCCAATCACGCTCGAGGAACGCCAGGGCCGCATTGAAAAAGCGCAGCGATTGATGCGCGAACAGCACGTCGATGCGATCTACGTCGAACCCGGCAGCAGCATGTTCTATTACACCGGCATGCGTTGGGGAACCAGCGAACGAATGCTTGCCATGGTGATTCCCGCGCGTGGCGAGATGGCGTGGGTGTGTCCGAAGTTTGAGGAGGAGCGGGCGCGCGAGTTGATCACCATGGGCAAAGACATTCGCACGTGGGAGGAAGACGAGAGCCCTTACCAGCGCGTCGCCGAGATACTGAAAGATCGTGGCGTGCGCACGGGCACTGTTGGGATCGAAGAGCGAGTGCGGTTCTTTCTTTACGATGGGATTCGACAGGCGGCGCCGGCAGTTAAGTATGTGAGCGCGACACCGATCACTGCCGGGTGTCGCATGTTCAAGTCGCCGGCTGAGCTGGCGTTGATGCAGATCGCAAACGACATCACGATCGCGGCTTACAAAGCGACCCGCGACAGCATGACTGAAGGCATGACGCAGGGTGAGTTTGCCGGCAACTGCGCCGCGGCCTTTCGCGCGCTCGGAACTTCGGGTGGGATCTTCGTCAGCTTCGGCAAATTCACGGCGTTCCCGCACGGCAGCAGCACGCCGCAACGTTTGAAAGAAGGTGACGTGGTCCTGATGGATGGTGGTTGCGGCATCGAAGGATACCAGTCAGACATCACGCGTACTTTTGTTTTCGGGAAGGCGACAGATCGGCAACGACAGATCTGGGATCTTGAAAAGAAGTCGCAGGATGCGGGGTTTGCGGCGGCCAGGGTTGGGGCGCCGTGTGAAGCGGTGGATGCGGCGGCGCGCAAAGTGATCACTGACGCGGGCTTTGGTCCGGATTACAAAGTGCCGGGCTTGCCGCACCGGACGGGGCATGGCATCGGTATCGACGGTCACGAGTGGACCAACTTTGTACGTGGCAACAAGACGCCGATCCAGCCGGGAATGTGTTTCAGCGATGAGCCGACGGTTGTGATTTATGGTGAGTTTGGCATTCGTCTCGAAGACTGTTTGTACATCACTCCGGATGGGCCAAAGTTTTTCACGAAGCAGAGCGAGTCGATTGACGAGCCGTTTTAACCGCGGATGAGCACAGATTTACGCGGAAGATGGGTTTTAGCGGCGACGATTCTGGCCTCGAGTATGGCGTTTATCGATGGCACGGTCGTCAATGTGGCCCTGCCGTTTCTGCAAACCGATCTCAACGCTACCGCGATCGGGATACAGTGGGTTGTTGAAGCCTACTCGCTCTTTCTCTCCGCACTGCTGCTCGTCGGTGGTTCACTTGGCGATCGTTATGGACGCCGGCGTATCTTCGACATCGGCGTCGTGATCTTCGCGATCGCCTCCGCTGCTTGTGGCCTGGCAGCCAATATCGAACAACTGATCGTCGCTCGCGCAGTGCAGGGAATCGGCGGCGCACTGCTGGTGCCGGGAAGTCTCGCCCTGATCAGTTCTTCCTTTGACGAGGCCAAACGCGGCAAAGCGATCGGCACGTGGTCCGGCTTTTCCGCAATCACGACTGCAATTGGACCAGTACTCGGCGGCTGGCTCGTCGAACACCTCTCGTGGCGGGCGGCGTTCTTTTTGAATCTACCGTTGGCCGTCGCGGTGCTCGTTATTTCGATCTGGAAAGTGCCGGAGAGCAGCGAGAAGGAACATCATGGACGACTCGACTGGCCCGGCGCGGCATTAGCTACCTTCGGACTCGGTGGCGTGGTCTACGGTCTCATCGAATCGCCGCGTCTCGGTTTTTCAAACCCGCTGGTGTTATTGACCTTGATCGGCGGCGCGGTTTTGCTAGCGCTCTTCGTCTTCAACGAAATGCGCGCAAGGAATCCGATGGTGCCGCTGCGTTTGTTTCGCAGTCGCGACTTTTCCGGCGCGAACCTGCTGACGTTATTTTTGTACGCGGCACTTAGCGGCACGTTTTTCTTCTTTACGCTGAATCTGATCCAGATCCAGGGTTATTCGGCGACTGCCGCCGGCGCTGCGTTGCTGCCGTTTGTTGCGCTGATGTTTTCCCTCTCGCGCTGGTCGGGAGGTTTGGTCGATCGTTTCGGCGCGCGTTTGCCGTTGACCATTGGCCCGATCGTCACCGCAGCCGGCTTTACGCTCTTCGCCGTTCCTTCAGTCGGTGGAAGTTTTTGGACTAGTTTCTTTCCCGCCGTGATCGTGCTCGGACTCGGCATGGCGATCACTGTGGCGCCTTTAACGACCACCGTGATGAGCGCTGTTGGTGAGGAACAGGCTGGTGTGGCGTCGGGTATTAATAATGCGGTGTCGCGCACGGCCGGGTTACTGGCAATTGCCGTGTTTGGGGTGATGATGTTGCACACGTTCAGTCAAACCCTCGCGAGCCGGATGAACGAATTGCAACTGGACGATCGTGTGAGGCATTCGGTTTACGAAGAGCGAGTGAGATTGGCGGGTTTGGAGATACCGTCTGATATTGATTCAGCGACGCGGGAGCAATTGAAAACCGCGGTGGCGGCGGCGTTTATACACGGGTTCCGAGTCATCATGTTCATCTCGGCGGCGCTGGCTGTCGCGAGCGCCGCCAGTTCCTGGTTGTTCATCAGAAAGTCACGCACGACCCGGTCCCAGCAGCAGCGAAATTAGCCAGACGAGCACGAACGCACCCACGGCAACGGCTGCACTCAAGAGATAGATCAGTGAGGTTTCGACAAACTCGGAGTTCTTTTTTTCGTTGATCATGGGGAGATCCTCGCTTGAATTCTCTTTGGTGGCGTAGCGGCAGTGGTTGCATTACAATCACTCCCGCCGAATAACTTGTCTTGTCAAACTTGCTTTAGAGCTTCCCTGAGGGACGGAATCTTAGGCTTGCCAGCGCGACAAGTCCTCAGGCGGCACTCAAGATTTCCTCAATGATGTTTCTCAAAGGCCGGTTTTAATGGGTCAGCAGGAAAATCACAGTTACGAATTTGGTCGTTTCCGCCTGAATGCCGCGGAACGCGTCCTGCTGCGCGAAGGTGAACTGGTTCCACTTACTCCGAAAGTCTTCGACATTCTCGTGACGCTCGTCGAACACGGCGGGCAGGTCGTCTCGAAGGACGACTTGATGAAACGAGTTTGGCCCAACACGTTTGTCGAAGAAGGAAATCTGACGCAGAACATCTCGCTGTTACGCAAAGCACTCGGCGAAACTCCCGGTGGCGTGCAGTTTATTGAGACGGTGCCGCGTCGCGGCTACCGGTTTGTGGCGGAAACGATTCACGCGGGCACGAACGGAACCGGAGAATTGCCGGCGTCACCTCCCGAGCCAGTCGTCTCAATTCCCAACACGACCAGTCAATCTGCTGGAATCAAACGAACTCCGATTTTTGCTCTGGTCGCCGGTCTCGTAGTCGCCAGCATCATCGGGGTGGTGTATTTCACCAGTTCCGGTAAGGCTGGAAATACGTCAGCGATTCAGTCGATCGCGGTGCTGCCGTTTGTAGATGAATCGTCGGATCCGGATGCTGAATACATCAACGACAAGATCGCCGAGAGCTTGATCAATAGTCTTTCGAAGTTACCGCAGTTGCGCGTCGTGCCGCGCAGCGTTGTGTCCGGTTACAAAGGCAAGGAAATCGATCCGCGCAAGGTGGGCCAGGAGCTGAACGTGCGCGCCGTCGTCACGGGACGGATGCGCCGCCATGGCGACATCATCAGCATCCAGGCTGACCTGATCGATCTGGAAAACGTCGCTCAACTCTGGGGCCAGCACTACGATCACAAACTCTCCGATGTGCTGCTTGTGCAGGACGACATTTCCCGCGACATCTTCGAAAACCTACGTTTGAAGTTGAATGTCGAAGAGAAGAAGCAGCTCGAAGCCTACGGCCTTTATTTAAAAGGACGCAACGCCTGGAACAAGCGAACCGGCGACGCGCTCCAGCAGGCGATCGACTATTTCAACCAGGCCATCGCGATCGATCCGAACTACGGCGCCGCTTACGCCGGACTGGCCGATTGTTACAACATGCTGGTGGTCTACGGCCGGCTCGAACCGAAGGAAGGTTTTCCGAAAGCGAAAGAAGCGGCGACAAAAGCACTCGAGATCGACGAGAACTCAGCCGAAGCGCACACGTCGATGGCCTTTATCAAGTTTCGCTGGGATTGGGATCGCACTGCGACCGAGCGCGAGTTTCAGGAGGCGATCAAACTCAAGCCCGCCTACGCTCCGGCGCACCAGTGGTACAGCTCTTATCTCGTGGCAGTCGAACGTTTTGACGAAGCGATCGCAGAAGCCAAGCGCACTGAAGAACTCGAGCCGCTCTCGTTTGTCGCCAGCTCACATCTCGGCTGGATCTATTATCTGTCAGGACAGAACGATAAAGCGATCGAGCAATGCCGGAAGATCCTCGAGCTCGATCCGAGCTCATTCCCCGCGCGACGTTATCTCGGTCTCGCCTACGAGGCGAAGGGGATGTATGCCGAGGCGATTGCGGAGTTTCAAACTGGTGTGAAGCTTTCGGGCAGCCCGTTGATGCACGCGCTACTCGGTCATGCTTACGCCGCTTCGGGCAAGTCTGCCGACGCGAAGCAGGTGCTCGCGGATTTACAGCAGTTGCAGGGCCAACGCTATGTCTCGCCTTATACCGTGGCGGCGATTTACGCCGGACTCGGCGATGACGAGCAGGCATTCAAGTGGTTGGAAAGAGCGGTTGAAGAACGCGACATCTGGTTGATGAATCTCAAAGTCGATCCGGTATTTGCGAAGCTGCGTGCAAAACGCCAATTCACCGACATCCTCGCGCGCATCCGTTTGCGACCGTAGCCATTTTCACGCCGAAGGCGTGGGCAAATTTCAGCCCGGTGTTGGAGCGTAGCGACAACGCTGGGTAAAGCCTTATCAAAGAAAACAATAAACCCTGAAAGGGTTCGCAGCGTGAGGAACCCTTTCAGGGTTGGTCACGCAATTTATTTAACTGACCCAGGGTTGTCGCTACGCTCGCAACCCCGGGCTGAAATTAGCGAACGCCTTCGGCGTTAATAGTGGAAGATCCTCGGCGTTGCTTGTGCTATTGCTTTCCAATGGCTTGATGCGATAAAAATACCTCCCCCCAACCAGGTGCAGTAGAAACATCCATTCAATTTGCCCAGTTAACCTCACGAAGTGTGAGCGTCTTTTCTATACGGAGGAGAGCATGGCGGAACGAGTCAAACGGGTAATCGAAATTATGCAGGGCGATCCGAGCCGAACCTTCACGCTTGGCAAGATGGCGGAGTCAGTTAACCTCTCAGCGCCTTACTTCTGTTATCTCTTCAAGTCGATCACCGGCGTGTCTCCGGCGAAGTATTTGAAAACGTTACGAATGCAGCAGGCGGCAACCCTGCTCACCACCACGTTTCTTTCGGTGAAAGAGATTGTGCGTCGGGTTGGACTCACCGATGAAAGTCATTTCGTCAGAGATTTCAAACGACTCTACGGCCGCACTCCGAGTGAATATCGAAGTAAATCTTTTCTGTCCTCTGACTCAAACAGCCACGAATCCGCACGTGAGAATTGGCCAATGAATCATAAAATCGGCCAATTGATTGTGCTTGCATCGTGGGCTTTACTCGTCTAGTGTGTCGCCTGCAACGCAAACGTGGGTCGCCTCGCTTTGATTCCAGCCTTCATTGGAGTCGCGGACAAGCAAGTGAAACACTAAGAGGGTTTCCTCGATCTAGAGTCAGCAGTCCAGGTCTCAACTTAACCTACTTACACGAGTCGTAACTAAAAGTCTGTAATTTTTTGGCACGGGGGCTTTGATGAAAATCCTGGCTACCGAGGCGCGGTCCAGATCTGCCTGGAGTGTGCCTCGCATTAACCGCCTGTTTTATTCAGTAATTCTGCTAGTGGCTTTTGGCCACATCACCACAAACGCAAATCCTTCTCTGTCCGGACAAATCGCGGGAACAGTGTTAGACCAGACCGGCGCGAGTGTCGGCGGCGCTTCCGTGATCTTGTTTGGCGCCGCGGGTCTCGAAGCACAACGCTCACTTACCGACCAGCGCGGTCACTTCACAATCGAAAAGGTAATCGCGGCCGATTACGTCGTTTCAGTGCGAAAGAATGGGTTTCGCGAGTTACGCCGCGTGCTGCGCGTTACGCCCGGCGAGAGTTTGCAGTTGGAGTTTCAACTCAACGTCGGTTCGATATTTGAAACGGTTACAGTCACGCCTGCTCGCGGTCAACCACAGGAAGTCTTTCACGTGCCGCAGTCGCCGGTGGTGGTGACCCAGGAAGAGCTGTCGCGGCACTACGCCAACATCCTGCCGCAAGCGCTTCGCGACGTGCCTGGAGTTCACCTTCAACAGACCACATCCGGCCAGGGCTCACCATTCGTCCGCGGACTGACGGGCCAACAAGTCCTGCACCTGATCAATGGTGTTCGCTTCAACAACGCGACCTTCCGTCCGGGCGCCAATCAGTACACGGCGCTGATCGATCAGGACTTTGCGGATCGCGTCGAAATCGTGCATGGACCAGGCTCGACACAATACGGCTCGGATTCGCTAGGCGGCACTATCAACGTGCTGACTCGTCCCGCGCAAGGCGCTGGCAGTTTTGGCATTCACGGTCACGTCAACACCTATTTCGCAAGCGCCGATCTCTCCGCCGGTTTAGCCACCAGCTTCACGGGCAGCTCAGATAAATTGGGCTTTTTGTTCAGCGCTACCGGACGGCGCACTCAGGATTTACGCACCGGCGGTGGACTCGACTCACACTCCGTCGTTACGCGTCTCCTCGGCATCTCGTCAAAGTTTCTCGGCGACAGGTTGCAGGACACTGCGTACGGTCAGTACAACGCGAACGCCAAACTTCAGTTCAAGGCTTCAGACGCTGACGTCTGGTCGTTTGAATACCTGCGCGGAACGCAGCTCGGTCTGCGTCGTTACGATCAGCTCGACGGCGGCATCGGCAACCTGCTCAACAGTTTCGATCCGCAGGTGCTCGACTTCTTCACCGCGCGTTACGATCGCATCGGCGCCGGGCCATTCGATTCCATCTCGGCAATTTTTTCTTACAACGGGCAACGCGACGATCGTCGTTCGCAAAGTATCAACAACGCGCAGGGGCTACGCTCGCGCATCAGCGATGAGTTCAATCTCACGCGCGCCTTTGGTTACCAGGCGCAGGCCAGTACCCGCATCAAGCGTAGTCACGCGCTCACGTTTGGCGCGGAGTTTTACGACGAGCGGATCACGTCGCGTAAGCAGGACTTCAGTTTCAGCAACGCGACGCTTGCGTTCACGAACGTCGCCGACGTGCGCGCGCGTTTTCCGAATGGATCGACCTATCGAACACTTGGCATCTTCGCGCAGGACATCGCGACGCTCGTGCCGCAGCGTTTGACGGCTCACTTCGGTATTCGCTACAGCCTCTTCAACTACAACCAGACAACGCTCGGCAATCCGATGGACGCGAGTGGCAGGCCGACAGTCCCGAACGTCGCGGAGAATTTTGACGACGTAACTTTCAACACCGGCCTGACGTTCACCATCAATCGTTACGTTAACCTCAGCGGCAACATCAGTCGCGGTTTTCGCGCTCCGAATGTAAACGACTTCGCCGCCACCGGGCTTTCCGGACTCGGTTTCGAGGTGTCGCCGGATGAGGGCGTGCGGCTAAACGGATCGACCGGCGCGCTCGACAGCGCGCGACGTTTGACAGATATTCGCCCGCTCGAACCGATCAGGGCCGAACAACTCTACAGCTACGAAGTCGCACTGCGTTTTCTCGGATCGCGTTTCAGCGGCAGCGTCGCTGGCTTCGACTCCGAAATCTCCAATCTGATTGAGCGACGCGCGTTACTGCTGCCGTCCGGTGCGGTGGGCCAACTCGTCGGCGGTCAGCCGATCATCCGGCAGGACGCGACGGGCGCAGTCTTCACCTCGTTATCGAGCTCAGCAGTCTTTGTGCGTACGAATGCGTTGAAAGTTCGCCTACGCGGCATTGAAAGCAGCTTCGCCGTGAAGCTCCGGTCCGATCTGACCCTAAACGCCAATGCCTTTTACGTTCGCGGCACGGATTTGCAGACGGGCGCGCCGCCTAATCTCGAGAACGGTATACCACCGCTGACGGGTTTTGCCGGCGTGAAGTGGGAACGCGCCGGAACACCTGCATGGATCGAGCTCTACTCGAATTTCGCGGCGCCGCAGCGACGCTTCTCCGATAACGACATCTCGCAGGCACGCATCGGCGGCTTGCGCACGAAGGAAGAGATTGCAGGGTTTTTCAATGGAGGAGCAGTGGCCCGCGGCCTCGTGCGCAACGGCATTCTCCTGCCGACCGGTGAAACGCTGGCCCAGGTGCAACTGCGCCTGCTTGGACCAGGACTGCTGCCCAACCAGTTGTTCACGAAGAATTCGGGCTTTGCGTTGTTGAACCTGCGCGGCGGCTTCCGCATCGGCGAGCGTTCGTCGGTCACAGTCATACTCGAAAACATTTTCGATAAAAACTACCGCACGATGGGATCGGGGATCGATGGTCCGGGTACTAATGCGGCGGTTCGGTATTCGTTCAGTTTTTAGTCCGCGGATCAAGCGGATTGAAAACGCGGATTTGATTAGAGGAGTGAGAGATGAAAAGCATATTGGGGATATTGGTGATGATAGCGTTGTTCTCAACCGCGACGTACAACGACTCGTTGAGTGGATCGCAAACCGCGGCCCCGGAAGCATCGGGTATCGCACTCAATCTCACCGCGACCGGCGATCTGCCCGGCATGAGCAAAGTGACCTTGCAACGTAACGGCTCGAACGTGACCGGCGGGACTTTTCGGATAACGGTCCTGCCGCAGAACGCCGATGCATCGTCGAGTGAGCGCGGCGAGCTGGCCGGCACGATCAGCGGCGGCACCGTCACGCTTACAGCCGAGGGCACACTCGCGTCCGCTTCAGGCGTGCAGGTCACGATCCAGAGCGGCACTGGCGAATTCGCGGCCGTAACTTCCGGAACCGGCACGCTTTCAGTTACGGCCAGCAGCGAAAACCCCTCGCAGTTGAGTGGCACTCTCGTACTCAGTTTCTAACTTTCGCAATCGCGGAAAGGACAGACCCATGTTTGGCAGAACGACCCCCAGTAGTAATCACTTCACCCCACGCCGGCAGACACGAATCACGGTGCTGTTGCTATTGAGCTTGTGGCTCCAGGTGATCACGCCGCCGGTGATGGCGGCGCCTGTTGGACCATCGCCGGTGGTCGTGGCGCTCAGCCAGGCGCCGGGTCGTGTAATGACGACGCTCGCCCTCGTCGAGCAGAGTCTGGTGACGTTTCTACGCGCGCTGTTCAAACCGCAGGAAAACTGGAACGTCGTGCTCACGTCAGTGACTGCGGAGTTCAAAGACTACGCGGGTCTCGATTATCACGCCTCGAGCCGCAAGCTGTTGCTCTCGGCGAATACACCCGGCGGACTGCCAAACAACTTCGAAGTGGTCGCGGTTGACGGCAGTCGCACGTCGTTTTCGAACGTGGCAGGTCTGGACGGCGAGCTGCTGGTCGCGACGAGCCGCGATGAAGGCCAGGGAATGAGCCGTGGAGGTTTCGCTGCCGGTGAACTGTTCACCACTACTGGCCTGCCAGGCGCGATCGCGCGAGTGAATGCCTCGGGCGCAACAGTGCAGAATCCATGGGTAACGCTCACGGGCGAGACTGGCGCGATCAGTGGTTTGTACCTCGATCGCACGGGAGTTTATGGCGGCGACTTGCTGGCCGTAACCTCGACCGGCGGAGTATGGCGCGTAAATGCGGCCGCGGAAGCGACGAAGCTCGCGAGTCTCGATACGCGCTTAGCGGGTGTGACGAGTGTGCCGGAAGATCCGGATCGATATGGACCATGGTCGGGCAGGATTCTCGCGGGTGCGAAAGACTTGTCGCTGGTCTATGCAATCGATTCGCAGGGGCAGTCGATCACGCTGCCGTTGGACGTCCACCCGCAGGACATCGATATCGTTCCCGCACAGGAAAACTTTTTTGCAGTTGATACGGTGGGGCGAAAGGTTTGGGGGGCGAGCGAGGGAGCGTTTGCTGCGATCATCGGCGACATCCTGGTGACGCAGCAAGCGCCCGGCGTGATCAAGCGTTTGCGCTGGAATGGCATGGAGTTTGTCGCGTCGCAATTGGCGACCGCGACTGAATTTAAGCAAGTGGCGTTTGCGCCGGCCGGTATCAATCCCATTCAACCGGTCAAACAGTTGTACGACAAGCTCGCCGTGGTCCGTCACAGCGTGACGTTGCTCAACAGCGGTCGGGTGGAAGGCTCGTTGTGGCAGTTGCTGCCGGAAGCCGTGACGCTCGATGGCACCGACACGATCACTACGGATCTGCTCGTGCCCGGCACGCCCGTCGTGCTGCACAGCCAGCCGGCAACTTACGGCGGCACGCTCGTCGGAACGGAGAATCCCGAGCCATCAAACTACACGATCGAAATCAAGGGCAGCTCGAGTTTGCGACACGTGGTCGCGCGCACCAATCCGATCGAGCTGGAAAATGTGACGGCGCCACCGCCACCAACCGGCACTCGCGACGTGTCAATCAGTCACTCCGGCGAGACGCTTGGCGATCCAGCCACACTTAGACATCTTTCAATCTCAGGCAGCGCGGGCACGGTGGCAGTGCCGTCCGGAACTTATGGGCAGTTCACTGTCTCGGGTCGCAACATCCTCGTGTTTGGCGACGCGAATTCCCAAACACCGACCGTTTACAACCTCGAAGAATTGACGCTCACCGGCAGCAGCGAGCTGCGTCTCGCTGGTCCAATTGTGCTGAACGTGAAGAACCGCGTGACGTTGAGCGGTTCAACTCTTGGCGCTGCCGACAATCCGAAACGCCTGTTGCTAAAGATCGCGACCGGTCTATCCGATCCGGAAGATGCGTTGAAGGTCAGCGGTAACGCTGTGCTTTACGGCATCGTGCGCGCGCCACAAGGCACGATCACGATTGAAGGCTCCGGCCGCGTGCGCGGCACGGTCGCTTGCAACTACCTGTTCGTGAATGGCAACGGCGTATTACAGATCACCGAGAGCGACATTCCGCCACCACCGGTCAACCGCCCGCCGATCGTCGATGCGGGTGGCGATCAGTCCATAACTCTGCCTACCAACTCTGTGAGTCTCAACGGAATCGCGAGCGACGATGGCTTGCCGCAAGGCAGCGTGTTGCAACTGAGCTGGAGCATCGTGAGTGGTCCGGGATCAGTCGTGTTCAGCGATCCCACAAAAGCGATCAGCACAGCGACGTTTACGACTGCGGGCGAGTATGTTCTCAAGTTAACGGCGTCAGACGGCCAGTTGAGCGCAAGCGATACGTTGAAGGTGACGGTGGTGCCAAACAATCAGCCACCAACCGTCAATGCGGGACCGGATCAAACGATTGAACTACCGGATCCAGCGTTGCTGAAGGGCGTAATCACCGACGACGGTATGCCGCATGGCAGTGTTGTGACTTCAACCTGGAGTCTCGTTACCGGACCGGGCCCGGCCGTGTTTGGTAATGCTAACGCTCCCGTTACTACTGCAACGTTCACCACTCCGGGTACCTACACGTTAAAACTGACCGCGACTGATACAGAATTCACCGTCTCCGATGAGATGGTGGTGACGGTGCTCTTGAATCAGCCACCGACAGCGAATGCCGGACCTGATCAGGAAATAACTTTGCCCGGCGCGGCCACCATGAACGGTTCTGCCACTGATGATGGATTGCCGCGTGGCTCGGTTCTCGAAACCACCTGGAGTTTCGTGAGTGGTCCCGGTCCAGTGATCTTTCCTGATGCGACCGTATTGAACGCAACTGCGATCTTTACCGTGCCGGGTACGTACGTGCTGCGGCTGACTGCGTCCGACGGAAAGTTGAGCGCGAGCGACGAGATGACCGTCGTCGTGAAGCCTAAACCGTTTACGGAACGCACTTACACGCTAGACGCCGATTTCGATCAAGGCAACCAATTCAACGTCGTTCACGACGTCGCTAACCAGTTACAACTGGATCACATCGCGCGAAACTTCGACTTCATCTTTGTGGCCGTGTCTTCAAAGGGCACGATCGTCAAGATCAATACAGAAACAGGTCAGGTTCTTGGTGAATACTCCACGTCGCCTGCGGGACAGCCGAAAGATCCTTCACGCACGACTGTAGATCTGAACGGGAATGTGTGGGCGACGAACCGCGCCGGGAACAGTGTGGTGCACATTGGGCTGGTTGAAAACGGGCAGTGTGTCGATCGCAACGGCAACGGACTGATTGAAACATCCACCGGCTTTGGCGATATCAAAGCCTGGACCAACGCCGGCGGCGCCGATACGAACGGCGGAGTTTCCACTGCGGCTGATGAGTGCATTATTCACTACACCAAGGTCAACTCCTTCGGCACGCGTCACGTGTCAGTCAACAAAGACAATGACATCTGGGTGAGCGGTACGAGTGGCCGTCGGTTCGATCTGCTCGACGGCATCACCGGCCAGATCAAGCGCGCCGAACCAACCGTTGGATTTGGTGGTTACGGTGGTTTGATCGACAAGAACGGAGTGATCTGGTCTTCGAACCCGATGTTGCGCTGGGATACCAGCAAGCCGCTGACGGGTGCTAACGGCACGAACTGGACCGGGTTCAATCACCCGAGTTACGGCCTCTGTATCGACAGTGGCGGTAATGTCTGGAACACCTCATTTGGCAACAATCAGATTAGAAAGTTTGCGCCTAACGGCACGCTGCTGGGTACCTTCTCCCAGGGCGACGCGTTTGCACAGGGCTGCGTCGTTGATAAGAACGATCACGTTTGGGTGGCACACTCGCTGAACCGAAGTACGGTTGGTCATTTGAAGAACGACGGCACGTACGTCGGCACGATCGCGGTGCAGAGTGGACCAACGGGTGTGGCGGTCGATGGAGCAGGCAAGATCTGGGCGACGAATCACAACAGCCGCACCGTTTCGCGCATCAATCCTAACCTTGGCCCATTGGGTCCGGATGGCGTCACGCGCGTTGGCGCGGTCGATTTCACCACTCAAAATCTGGGCGGCGATCTCTACAACTACAGCGACATGACCGGCAGTACGCTGTCCGGCATTCCCGGCAGCGGCACCTGGACCACTGTCTTCGACAGCAATATTGTCGGCGCTGAGTGGGGGCGTATTGGTTGGACGGCACGAGTGTGCGGTGATGCTTCAATCACCGTGTCGGTGGCGAGCAGCACGAACGGCACCACCTTCGGACCAGCGCAAACAGTCACGAACGGCGCGGATCCAAGCGTGGCCAATGGGCGCTTCCTGCGGATCAACGTCTCGTTCAAGCGCTCAGCGAGTGGCGAGTCGCCGGTACTCTACGATCTCAGTGTAGGTACGACCGGCTTCACGCTGCCAGTGGTGCCAAATGAAGCGCCATCAGTTTCTGCCGGGAACGACGCAACGGTAACGCTGCCTGATGTCGCCAAATTGAGCGGCATCTCCTGCGACGATGGTTTCCCGCGCGGTTCGTCGCTGGCGTTGTCATGGTCCAAGGTTAGCGGACCGGGTGATGTTGCTTTCACCAAGCCAAACTCGCCGCTGACCGATGCCAGTTTTACGCTCGCCGGCACTTACGTCCTCCGGCTGACGGCCAGCGACTCGGAGCAGACGGTTAGTGACGACGTGACAGTAACCGCGCTGCCCGCAAACCAGGCGCCGATCGTCAATGCGGGCCCCAACCAGACGATCACATTGCCGAACACTGCCCAGTTAAACGGCACAGTTGCCGACGACGGTTTCCCTGTGGGCGCGCCGGTCAGCATATTCTGGAGCCAGGTGAGCGGTCCAGGTCTAGTCACCTTCAATGAAATCAACAATCCGGTAACAAAAGCGATTTTCTCGACGCCCGGCACTTACGTGCTGCGCTTGTCGGCGAACGACACCCATCGCATCGGTACCGATGACATTCAGATCGTAGTCAACGCCTCTCCGGCACTGACGGGTGCGACGTTGCAACTCGTCGCGGCCGCTCCCGGACCCTACGTTACCGGCACGCCGCAAACGTTGCGTGCAACGTTGCGCAACTCTGCCGGGAATCCGCTGGCTAACTTCGGGGTTGAATTCACCGTCACTGGACCTAACGCAACTACCGGCAGCGGCGTGACGAACTCAACGGGAGTCGCCACGTTCATTTACACCGGAACAAATCCCGGCACGGATAGTGTTACCGCACTGGTCCGCAGCACCGCCACTGCAAACATCAACTCAGGTGCAGTGCCGATGACGTGGACGCTGACGCCACAGTCGCCGCCAGTGGTCCAGGGATCTATTGGTGGTCCACTGAACGGCGCTTCACTTACCGGAAGTGTGCCGATTACAGTCGGGGCCGGCGTTACGCTGACCAACGCGACAGTTGAATACTGGCCTGCTGCCAACCCGGCTGCCGTGACTACACTCGCAAGTGGTGTTGGCGGTGGTCCAGGTACGACTCTGGCCACGCTCGACACCACGCTGCTCGCCAATGGCAACTACGTCATTCGCGTCAGCGGCACTGACGGCAACGGCCAGCAAACAATCAGCCAGGTGGTCATCACCGTGACCGGCGAGAACAAGCCGGGCCGCGTCACTCTGTCAGTTACAGATCTGACGGTTCCGGTCACCGGCATTCCGATCACCATCGAACGCAATTACGATAGCCTGAATCGCAACTTAACCGGCGACTTCGGCTATGGCTGGTCGCTCGAAATGTCTGGACCACGACTCGAAGTCAGTCCCGACAACGACGTAACGATCACCGAACCTGGCACGGGCAGGCGTGTGACGTTCCAGTTCACGCCGACTTCGTTCGGTTTCCCGTTCAGCTTCTTCTATCAACCGACCTACACGCCGGAACCGGGTGTGTTCGGCAAGCTCACCTCGAATGGCTGCGGCCTGCTGGTCAAGTCGGGAACAGGAGTAGTGTGCTTCCTGTCACTCGACATCAATTACAGTCCGACGGTTTACCAGTACACGGATCCGTACGGACGCCAGTACACGGTTACTTCGTCAGGACAGATGCAGTCGATCAAGAACCTCGACGGAAACATCCTGACATTCACGCCGAACGGCATCACCAGCTCTGCCGGTAATCTGACGGTTCCGTTTGTTCGTGATGCGCAGGGCCGCATCGAACAGATCACTGACCCGGCCGGCAAGGTCTTCCGCTACATCTACGACGCCAACGGCGATCTCACGCAGGTCGTCTTGCCCGATACCGCGACACCGTTGCGGTACGAGTACGACACCGGCCACTTTTTCCGCAAAGGCTTCGACGCACGCGGCAATCTTGAAGCGTCTACTACCTACTTCCCGAACGGTCGACTGCAATCCGTCACTGACGCGATGGGTAAGACCACCAGCTACGCGTACGATCTGGTGAACAACGTCACCACAACCACCCATCCGGACAACACCGGCACGACGATCCAACGGTTCGATACCAACGGTATGTTGCTCAGTGAGACGGATCCGTTGAACCGGACCACGACTTACACCTACGACGCAAACCGGAACAAGCGGACAGAAACAGACGCACTCAACAAGACCACTACGTACGATTACGACGCGAACGGACATATCAAGTCCGTTACCGATCCGCTGAACCGCACTATCAGCTACAGCAATAACCAATTCGGACTGCCTGCCACGGCGACGGATCAGTTGAACAAGACTCGCACGCTGACGTACGACGCCAGCAACAACCTGACGGGCATTTCAGACGAGCTCGGCCCGCAGTTTGGGATGACGTGGAACGAACGCGGTAACGCAACTTCGTTCACGGATGCAAACGGCAAAGTCACGCGTTTCACTTACGACGCGTTTGGCAACATCGTCTCGAGGATCGACGCGCTCGGCCACACTACCGCTTACACGTACGATCAACTCAGTCGGGTCGTGAGTCAGACCGATGTGCGCGGAGCCAGTCGCTTCGAGTATGACGATCTTGGCCGCATGACTTCAGTAACCGATCAGCTCAATAACAAAACGGTCTACGAGTACGATGCGAACGGCAACCGCACTTCGATGCTCGATTCCCGCGGCAAGCTCACTGAGTACGAGTATGACGCTGCCAATCGCCTCAGCAAGGTCAGCAATCCCGATGGCACAACGCGAACCTACACCTACAACTTCCGTGGTCAGAAGCTGACTGACACGACCTCAGGACCGGCGCCGGCACTCGGCTTCTACGCCGTAGACGTCGCTGCCGAGCAGTTTGTCCAAACGACAACTTATGAATATGACAACGCCGGGCAACTGATCAAAGTCATCAATCCTGACTTGACTGAGATCAAGCTCACCTACGATGAGACCGGCAGAGTCAAAACAATCACCGATGAATTGAATAAGACG
>Ga0070699_100000850_pt1 | contig 28324 bp, 31 predicted proteins | sample KBSK1503metaG_FD_65473 | JGI IMG/M metagenome (GOLD analysis project Ga0070699, IMG submission 65473) | Corn, switchgrass and miscanthus rhizosphere microbial communities from Kellogg Biological Station, Michigan, USA - KBS K1-50-3 metaG | ecosystem: Host-associated > Plants > Roots >...
ACACCGCGCGGTCCATATTCGGCCTGGAGCGCGTTCATCCTTTCACCGTAGGCCTTGGCCGTCGGGCAGCGATTGGACGAGAAGATCAGTACGATCGCCGCGCGGTCGGCGAAGCTCGACGTGCCGTGGCGCCCGCCGTCGGTGCCCAGCAGGTTCTCGAAGGCCGGACCGGAGGCACCGATCGGAAGCGTCGCCTGCTCGGGCGTCGCCTCGATGGTTTCAAGTGACATCATGCGCTCACCATTGCCTCGAACCGCACCGGGAACTGGGCGACGATCCCGTCGTGCAACGCGTCGGCGAGGACCATGATCTCGGTGAAAATGTCGTCGAAGGCCTTCACGTCGGCTGCCCAGTCGGCGCTGATGCGGGCGACGGCCTCGTCCTTTGTCAGCTTGAGGTGGAGGGACAGCAAGTCGAGGACGTCCCTCTCGGGCCAGTGCGGATTCGCTCCGGCCAGGAAGGCGGCGATCGCCTCGGCGTTGGCGGTCCAACGGGCGTCGTGCCTCGCGAATCCGGCCTGATCCCCGGACTTGGCGACGGCGACGAGGTCGACGGCGATCAGGATGTGTTCCTTGAGTAGCTCGGTCAGCCGGTCGCCCGCGGCCTGGCCGTAGAAGCCCGCCATAGCGGCCCCGATGTCCTCCTGGTTCTTGAGGAGGCGCCCAGCCGCCGCATCGGCATCGGGTGTCCCGGCCACCGCGGCGACGATGTACTCGCGGGTCCAGATGACGTGGTCCGACCACAACTTGCGCAGTGCCAGCCGGACCGGCTCCTTCGAGGTCGTCATGACTCTTCTCCTCCTGATCGGATGGGATCGAAACCTGCCGACGAGCTCGCCGTGCGATCCGTCTGCCGGGCCGCCCTCGGGTTCTCTCTAACAACAACGGGCGCTATCGTTACAGGCCCGCGCGCAGATGTCAACTCTATTCATAAGTTGTACTTCTGATAGAGTGCCGGCATGACGACCAGACCTCCCGCCCACGATCCCATCGAGGCGATCGCGCTGCTCGACGAGCCGAACCGGCGGCGCCTCTATGACCTCGTGGCGCTCAACCCCGAGCCCGTCGGGCGCGACGAGGCGGCGGCCGCGCTCGAGATCAGCCGTGAGCTCGCTGCGTTCCATCTCGATCGGCTCGTCGAGGGCGGCCTCCTGGCGACCGAATATCGACGGCGAAGCGGCCGAAGTGGACCCGGCGCCGGCCGTCCGGCCAAGCTCTACCGGCGAGCCAATCGGGACGTTGCGGTCGCGCTCCCGCCCCGCCATTACGACCTGGCCGCGGACGTCATGGCCACGGCCCTCGATCGGCTGGCCGGCGACTCAGGAGCGGCGGTGGCCGCGGACGTTGCCCGCGAGCGGGGCCGTGCCGCCGGCGCGGAAGCGCGCCGCACATCAGAAGGGCGACAGAGCCGCGGCCGCGTGCTGACGCTGCTTTCCGACGTGGTGCGCGGCGCAGGCTACGAACCAGCCGTCGATGCCGGGACCGGCACCCTGACGCTTCGCAACTGCCCGTACCACGCCTTGGCGGCAGAGCATCGCGAGCTCACCTGCGGGATGAACATCGCCTGGGCCGAAGGGGTCGTCGAGAGCCTCGGGGCTGCCGTCCGCGCGGAACTGGCGCCGGCCCCCGGCCGCTGCTGCGTTGTCTTCCATCCGGACTCCGCGCCTTCGACAGCATCAAGGCGGGAACACGAGGCGATGGGCGGGTCATGACCGCCCCGCCAGACGGAACTTGGCGCCCGAGGGCCTGACTGCGCATCAGCCGGACAATGTCGGCGAGGCTCCTGACAGCACGGCGTAGAGGCTGCGTCGTGACACCGCGGCCAGGGCATCGACAAGATCGGGATGCGAATTGAGCGACTCGATCCGGTGGAAGTTCAGCCCGTGCCGCTCGGCCTGCTCGCGAGCGCCGATGTCGACGTCGTAGAGGATCTCGAGGTGGTCGGCCAGGAACTGGACTGGTGCGACCAAGACCGACCGACGCCCAGCCGCCGCGAGCTCCGGCATCAGGTCCGCGAAGTCCGGCTTCATCCATTCCCCGGGCTCGTGGCCCGCACTCTGCCAGCAGAACCGCCAATGGTCATCTGCGATCCCGGCCTGGGCCGCCACGGCTTCGGCCGTGTCGCGGAGCTGGGCGAGATATTCCGGCTCCAGGTCGGCCACGCGCTTCGGGAGGCTGTGCGCCGTCATCAGGAGAGCGACCTCTTCCCGCTCCTCGGGCGGCATCGCAGTGAGCGCGCCGATGACTCGAGTCGCGAGCGCGCGAACGAACGCGGGCTCGTCGTGCCAGGCACCGGCAACGCTCACGTCCGGCGGCAAATCCCCCAACGTCGCCCTGGCCTCATCGATGGCCATGGCGTAGCCGCCCATCAGCAGCGGTGAGAACTGCGGCGAGAGGACGATCGCGGCAACGTGCCCCACGCCACGGTCCGCGAGCGCGCGCATCGCGTTCATGATCGACGGCTCCGAGAAGCGCATTCCGACCTCGACAGGCCAGCCGAGCGACGCTTCGAGCGCGGCGGCCTGGGCGCGGGTGATCACGACGAGCGGCGAGCCGCCGATGACGCGGTATCGCCGGGTGAACTCGTCGACAAGCTCGGGATCCGGTTCGCGCCCGCCGCGGACGCGCGCCAGGTACGCTCGGATGTCCTCACGCTCCAGCGACGCGGGCGAGCCGTAGGTCATCAGGAGGACGCCGCGGCCCTCGGCGCCGCTCACACGACGACCTTGGCGGCCGTCGCCGTGCGGGCGGTCTGTTCGTGGACGAAGTCGACTAGGCGTCGAAGGATCGCAGTGTCCGAATCGGGCAGGACGCCGTGGCCCAGGTTGAAGATGTGACCCCGTCTGCCAGCAGCCTCGGCGAGGACGGCTCGTGCGCCCGCTTGGGTCGCTTCCCAGCCGGCCAGGACGCGAGCCGCGTCGAGGTTTCCCTGGATTCCCCGGTCCGGTCCCACCCGCCGCCAGGCGTCGGCGAGCGAAACTCGATGGTCGATGCCGATGACGTCTCCGCCGGCCTCGGTCATGAGCTCAAGGAGCGCCGCCGACCCCGTCCCGAAGTGGATCGTCGGGACGTCGTTGAGAGCCGTGAAGATCCGTCGGACGTAGGGCTGGACGAAGGCCGCGTAGTCGGCCGGACCGAGCCCACCGACCCAGCTGTCGAATAGCTGGACGACGTCGGCGCCCGCCTCGACCTGTGCTCGGAGGTAGGCGACGACCATCGCAGACAGCCGGCTCATCAGGTCGTGCCAGGCCGCCGGCTCGCGATACATGAACGCCTTTGCGACTGCGAAGTCGCGCGATGGGCGGCCCTCGATGAGGTAGCAGGCGAGCGTGAACGGAGCCCCTGAGAAGCCGATCACCACGGCCGCGCCGGCGAGCCCGTAGCGGACGAGCCGAATCGCGTCGAGCGTGAATGACACCTCCGACGAGTCGAACGGCCGCAGGGCCGCGACGTCCGAGGCCGAGCGGATCGGCCGGTCGATGATCGGCCCGACCTCCGGCTCGATGCGGAGGCCGACGCCCATCGGCTCGAGCGGCAGCATGATGTCGGCGAAGAGCACGGCCGCGTCGACGCCGAGCTCGCGGACCGGCATGAGGGTGACCTCGGCGCACAGCTCCGGGGTCTTCGCCAGCTCGAGGATGCCGTATCGCTCGCGGAGAGAGCGGTAGGCCGCGAATGATCGGCCCGCCTGGCGCATGAACCAGATCGGCGTGGCGTCGACCGGCTCGCGCCGGCAGGCCCGCAGCAAGCGGTCGTTCATGCGGCGAAGGCTTCTCGAGCGGCGTCGACGGTCGCCTCGATCTCGGCGGGCCTGTGGGCCATCGACACGAACCAGGCCTCGAATTGCGACGGCGGCAACAGGATGTCAAGGTCGAGCATCGCGCCGAAGAACCCGGCGTAGGCCTCGCGGTCCGACGCCAGCGCCTCGGCGGCGTCGACCGGCCGCGTCGGCCGGAAGAACACCGTCAGAAGGGATCCGACGCGGGCGACGGACACCTCCCGTCCCGCGTCCGCCGCGGCCTTGGCCAGGCCTGCTGCGAGCGCCGCGGCCGACGCCTCGAGGGCCTTGTACCCGTCTTCATCCAGTTCGCCGAGGCTGGCAATGCCTGCGGCCATCGACAGCGGGTGGCCGGACAGCGTGCCGGCCTGGTAGACCGGACCTGCCGGCGCGACGAGCTCCATGAGATCTGCCCGACCGCCGTATGCCCCGATCGGCATCCCGCCGCCGATGATCTTGCCGAGCGTCGTGAGGTCGGGAGTGACGCCGAACCGCGCCTGCGCTCCGCCGTGCCCTATCCGGAAGCCGGTGATGACCTCGTCGAACACGAGCAGGGCGCCGTCGGCGCGGGTGACCTCCCGCAGGTGCTCGAGATAGCCGGCGGCAGGCGGGATGACCCCAGCGTTGGCGACCACCGGCTCGACGATGACGGCGGCGATCCGGCCGGGGCGCGTCGAGAAGGCACGGACGACCGCGCCGGGATCGTTGAACGGCAGCACGATGGCGGTCGCGGCGACCGCGTCTGGCACGCCGGCACTGCCGGCGATCGCCTGGGTCGCGAGACCAGAGCCCGCTTCGACAAGCAGGCCGTCCGAGTGGCCGTGGTACGCCCCCGCGAACTTGACGACGAGATCCCGCCCCGTCGCTGCCCGCGCGACGCGGAGCGCGCTCATGACCGCCTCGGTCCCCGACGAGGTGAACCGGAGGCGCTCCATCGACGGCATCGCCCCCCGGATCGCCTCGCCGAGCTCGATCTCGAGCGGATGGGTGGCGCCGAGCGCGAACCCATTCCGGGTCGCGCGCGCGACCGCGTCGACGACCGCCGGAAAAGCGTGCCCGAGGATCGCCGGGCCCCAGGCGCCGATGTAGTCGACGTAGCGCCGCCCATCAGCATCCCAGACGTAGGGCCCTTCACCGCGCTCGAGAACGAGCGGCGGCCGGCCGACGGCCCGGAATGCCCTTACGGGGCTGTTGACCCCACCCGGGAAGAGCCCTTCGGCGCGGTCGACGAGCGCCGCGCTCCTTGAACCCATCGCCGTTCGAGCCATCACGGCGTGCCCAGCAGACCGAGGATTTCGTCCATCGGACGGTGGATCCCAAGCAGGATCGGCGTGTCGCTGACGGTCGAACGCCGGCTCTCCGTGGACCGCAGGGCCCGGACGAGGTCGCCGAAGGCGACGAGATCGTCGGTCTCGTAGGCGACGACGAACTCCTGGCTGTCGAGACCGAAGGAGTAGGCCAAGGCCTGGCGGACCATCGGATATTCGTGGCCAACCCGCATGTGCTCGTTCATGATCCCCTGGCGCGCCTCCTTCGAGAGGAGGTACCAGTCGGTGCTCTTGGTGAACGGGTAGACGACGAGGTAGCGGGAGCGATCGCCGACGAAGAGCAACTGCTCCTGGTCGGTCGGCTTCCGGACGTACTGCGACGGACCGATCCTGCCGACGAGCGAGTGACGTACGGTCAGCCAGCGTCCCAGCCCGGCGCGCAGGAGCCCCGCCGCCGACGTCTCTAGGGCGTCGACCGACGGCGCCATCCGCCAGAACAGCAAATCGACGCCCGGCTCAAGCCCGACTGACGAGTAGGTGATGCTGCGGACGCCCTCGAGTTCGGCGGCGGCCGCGGCTTCGCCGAAGCGGCAGCCGTCTTCGTGGCGCTCCTCGTCGCTCAGCCGCCGCCACGCCGGATCGAGCCCGACGGCGAGCGCCTGGATGTAGACCTGCTCGTCGGTGCTCATCGGTCGTCCCGGAGCCAGGTCGCGAGGTCCGCGGCGGCGTACGTGATGACGATCCCCGCGCCAGCCCGGACGATCGCCGTGACCGCCTCGGTCATTGCCCGTCGGCCATCGAGCCAGCCGCGCTCGGCGGCGGCGGCAATCATCGCAAACTCCCCGGAGACCTGGTAGGCGGCGATCGGCACATCGAATCGCGTCCGCGCCGCTGCGATGACGTCCAGTCCCGGCAGTGCCGGCTTGATGAGCAGGATGTCGGCGCCCTCGGCGACGTCCAGGTCCATCTCCCGGATCGCCTCGCGGCCGTTGGCCGGGTCCATCTGGTAGCCCCGCCGGTCACCGAAGGCGGGCGCGCTGTCGGCCGCCTCGCGGAACGGGCCATAGAACGCCGACGCGTGCTTCGAGGCGTAGGCCATGATCGGGATCTGCTCGAGCCCCGCCTGATCGAGCGCCGCACGGATCGCGGCTACCTGGCCGTCGATCATCGCGCTCGGCGCGACGACGTCGGCGCCGGCACGGGCCTGGGTCACGGCCGTCTCGGCGAGCCGGACCAGCGCGGCCTCGTTGTCGACTGAGCCGTCAGGAGCGAGTGGCCCGCAGTGGCCGTGGTCCGTGTACTCGCACAGGCATGTGTCGGCGATCGTGACGAGCGGCAACTCGAGCGCCCGGATCCGGCGGAAGGCGTCCTGGACGATCCCATCGTCGGCCGATGCCTCGGAGCCCCGGGGGTCCTTGGACTCGGGCAGGCCGAACAGGATGACGCCGCCGACGCCGAGCACGGCCAGGCGCGCGGCTTCCTCGGCGGCCAGATCCGGCGACAGCCGCGCCTGGCCGGGCATCGAACCGATCGGGTCGCGGCGGGCAACGCCTGGCTGGACGAAGAGTGGGGCGACGAGCATCGACGGATGGAGTCGCGTCTCCCGCACCAGCGCCCGCAGGGCGGGTGTTCTGCGCAGCCGACGCAGACGGACCGGCAGCGACGCCGGCGCGAGGGTTGGCGCGGACGAGGGCGCTGCCTCGAGGTCGAGTGTCATGAGATCTCCTGTGGTACAAGGACCAGTGCCCTCGCGGTTGCTGCGGCAAGCGCGGCCGAGTCAGGTGTTGGGGAGGTGGCCAGAACCAAGAATCCAGCCGCGCGTGCCTCCTCGGCGGTCTCCGGACCGATGCACACGCACGGCAACGACAGAACATCGATCGACTCGGCCCGCCCGAGCGCGACCAGGCCCCGGACCGTCGAACCACTCGTGAAGGTGACAACGGCGATCGGTCCTTCTGATAGGGCTGCGCGAAAGAGATCGCGCGAACCGTCGGGCGCCTCCCGCGTTCGGTAGGCGACGACGTCGTCGACCTCCACGCCGCGCGCCCGGAGCGCGACCGCGATTTCATCATCAGCAAGATCGCCGCGGACGAGGAGGACCCGGTCACCGGCGCCGATGGGCAAGTCGGCGGCCATCGCGATGGCACTGCTCTGGCTCGGCTGAAACTGGACCAGGATGCCCTCGCGGTCGAGAACCGCGGCCGTCGCCGGCCCGATCGCCGCCCAGGATGGTGCCCCGAGTTCTGTCTGGATCCGAGTGGCCGCCTTGAGGATGGCCCGCGCGCCGTTCGCGCTGGTGATGACCACCCACGTGTAGGTGTGGAGGAGTCCCGCAGCGGTGTCGAGTTCCCCGCGCGGCGGGTCGATTTCGACCGCGATCGTCGGAACCGGGACGGGATCGAGTCCCGCGTCGCGCAGTGCCGAGATGAGCTCATTCGCCTGCTCGGCGGCACGGGTCACGAGGACCCGGCGAGCCATAGACTGCGGGACCTCCGGCTCGAGGTGGTTGTTCGTCGACCGAAGCCGACCGCGGGTATCGAGCGCTGCCGCCAGCTCACGGGCCAGGTGCGCGCCAGACGCGACCGGACTCCGCCGGTGGGCGAACGCGGTGTCGGAACCATCCGGACTGGCATATCCGCCGAGCAGCTCGAGCTCGGCACCGGCGATCCGGGCAAGCGCTCCGATCGGGGCGCGACAGCCGCCGCCGGACGCGCTCAAGAAAGCGCGCTCGGCTTCGACTGCCAGGCGCGTTGGTCGATCGTCGATCGCCGCGAGCAGCGCGAGCATCCGCGCGTCGTCCTGCCGGACCTGGATGGCGATCGCGCCCTGCCCTGGTGCCGGCGGCACGACCTCGGGCTCAAGGCGCTCTGCGATCCGGTCACCGAGGCCCATGCGGTCCAGCCCCGCGCAGGCGAGCACGAGTGCATCGGTCTCACCGGCATCGAGCCGGCGGAGCCGGGTGTCGACGTTGCCGTGCAGCGGATGGACGGCGAGATCCGGCCGCCGGGCGAGCAGGAAACCGGTCCGCCGCGGGCTGTCGGTCCCGACGCGAGACCCCCGCGGCAGGTCGGCGAGGCGCCGCTCCACCGCGTCGGCCCGCACGACGAGAGCGTCGCGAGGGTCGGCGCGTGGCAGATAGGCGGCGATCCGCAGCCGCGGATCCTCCTCGGTCGGAACGTCCTTCGCGCTGTGGACCGCGACATCGACGCGGCCCGCGAGCAGTCTCTGCTCGATCGCGGCGACGAAGGCGCCTTCGCCCCAGGCCGTGTCGGGCGCCCGGCGATCGCCCTCGGTCTCGATGATGACGATCCGACTTGACTGGCCGACCCGCTCGAGGGCGTCGTGGACGAGCCGGGCCTGGGCCAGCGCCAGCGCGCTGCCCCGAGAGCCGATCGCGAGCTCCTGGCCGTTCACAGGGCGAACAAGTCCCGCACAGCACGCTGGTCGCGACCGTCGGTGTCCCGGCCGAGGCGCTCGAGGGGTTCTCGCAAGAGGCGCGCCGCGAGATGCCGGGTCATCTCTTCGATCGCCTCGCGCGACTCTGGCTCCAGGTCGGGAAGCCTCTGCCACAGGGTCGCGAGCTCAGCCTCACGTTGGCGATCCGCATGCTCCACGAGCGCCTCGGCTGTGGCGCGGCCGTCGCGGCGCGCAAGCCAGTCGAGAAACTCCAGCGTCGTCCGGTTGACAAGCGCGTCGAGCCGAGCTGATGCGCCGTCCTGCGCCGCGGGGCCGGCATCGGCAAGGGCGAGAGCGTCGGCCGTGATGAGGCGCCCACCGAGGACTTCCATGAGCGTGATGGGCACAGCGGCAGGGACCGAGAGATCGACGACGACGGTCGCGCCGGTGGCCAGGGCGTCGATCGTGGCCGCGCCGATGGGCCAGGGTCCGGCGAGCGCCACGATGACAGCGGCGAAGCTGCCGATCCGGGCGTCGGGGTCGAACGCCTCGACTCGGGCGCGGGCCGAGGCGGCGAGCGCCTCGGCTCCGTCGGGGGATCGGTTCGCGACGGCGACGACAGCTCCCGCAGAGACCGCGGCCCGGACCGCCAGGCGTCCCATCCGGCCGGCCCCGACGACGAGGACGTGACGACCCCGGATCGGGCCCGCCTGCTGCTCGATCGATGCCAGGGCGACATCCGCGAGCGAGCGCGGCGGGCCCTGATGCCACGACCGGGCCCGACGGCCCGCCTGCAGCGCGAGGGCGAAGAGGCGTTCGAGCGACGGGTCGAGCGTGCCGGCGCGGCGGGCCGCGTCGAGGGAGGCCCGAAGCTGGTGAAGGATTTGATCCTCCCCGACGACCACGGAATCGCGTCCGACGGCGACGGTCATTGCGTGGTAAACGGCCCGCTCGCCGAGCAGCGCCCGACCACCCGCCGGGATCGCCGACGCGATGCGCTCGGCATCGTCCGCACTCGTGAAATAGGCCTCGACTCGGTGACAAGTCTCGAGCGTGAGCGCTCCGCCGGACGAATCGCGGTGGAGCGCCGTTGCGAACCGCTCACGTTCGATGGCCGGGACATGACGGGCGTGGGTCACGAACGCGACGATCGGGACGGGCGCACTTCCGTTCACGCTTCGCGGGCCTCGTCGATCGATCCGGCGATCGAGCGACTGCGGCCGCCCTTGACGGCGGCCTGGCTATGGCCCGTCATCGTGGCCACAAGCAGCCGGTCCATGGCTCGCTCAGCGGTCTCGAGCAGGTCGGTCGTCTCAGCCGTGTCGAACCCCCGCCGGCGGGCGGCGACTGCGAGCTCGTGATGGAACGGCGCGCGAAAGCGGAGGAAGCCCTCGACAGTCTGGCTGAGCGACAGTCCGAGTCTCGCAGCGACCGTGCCGTACTCGGCGGCCGAGCCGGACGCCTCCTTGAGATGGAGAGCGGCCGCCTCGGGCTGGGTCGCGTCGAGGTACTGGAGAAGACTGGCGGCGAGGACGTGACCCCGTTCCCGGAACAGGAGGCGCTGCTCGTCGCTGAGGGTCAGGACCCACGGCAGCTCCGGCGCCGCCTCGCGACTCGCCCGCCGGTACGTCCGCGCGATCCGGCTCGGCGACAGGCCTGCGCCACCGATCGAGGGTCGCCGCGATCGATCAGCCGGGAGGAGCCGCTCGAGGGCCGAGCGGGAGAACCGCCGGTGGCCACCAGGCGTCGTGAACACTCGCAGGCGGCCGGCGTCGCTCCAGCGGCGCAAAGTGGCGGGTGAGACGCCGAGGACGCGGCTTGCCTCAGAGAGGCCCACCCAATCGGGGTCGCGGGACGCCGAGCGACTCACGAAACCTACTCAAATCTATCAGAACATCACCGACTCGCTCATCTTACCATTTCGGACGGAGGAGTTCTCGCACGGGGTTCGGCAACGCCCCGACAGCGCCCAGCCCACCGTGCCCGCGGCAGCGGAGCAGAACCTGCGTCGCGGCACCTCACGGAGCCAGGAGGACGGCCCCCCGGCACCGCTACGCCGGCATCGGCTCGATGTTCTGGTTCAGGCGGAACACGTTCATCGGGTCATACCGGCCCTTGAGATGCGCCAGGCGACGGTACTTCGTTTCGCCGTAGGCGCTGGGCGCGACGCCTGTGTCGGCCTGTTCGTTGACGTAGTTGGCGCTCATCGAGAGGTCGCCGAGGCGTCGGGCAGTGCGGCGACACCAGGCAATGGCTAGCTCGTCGTCGTCGGGACTGTCCCAGACTCCCTGGGAGATCCAATAGAACGCGCCGGCCCTGCCGGAATACGCCGTTGCGTCCTCATCGAGATCGCAGACGGCGCCGCCAAGCTGCAGGCAGTAGACCTCCAGTCCGGGGATCGGCATCTCCTCGAGCGAGTCCACGATGACTCCGATGACGCGATCATCCATCTCGGCAAGGAACCCGCCCTTGGAGTAGTACCGTCGCCCCCAAGGCACGAGCTCGTCGCTCGCGCGCTGTAGTTCCACGAACGTCATGTCCATCCTCGGATCCTGGACCCCTCCCGGGAACGCGAAGCGTTCGACCTCCGAGTCCCCGCCGACGATCGTACCCGTCGAGATAGCTCGGAGCAGCAGCTCTTGCTTCGTGGCGATGAAGGTGGCGGTGAGCTCCCGCGGCGCATCCGCTGCGGCTTCGCGATATCGGGCGAGTGTCTGCGCGATGGCGGCAGCCGGATAGGTCCAGCGCCTGATCGACACCGGACCCAGCTCGTGCATGCGGAATTTGAACCTGGTCACGACGCCGAAGTTGCCGCCGCCGCCCCTGATCGCCCAGAACAGCTCCGGTTCGTTTTCGGAGTCGACCCGCGACCGTCGGCCGTCGGCCGTGACCATGTCAGCTTCGATGAGGCTGTCGATCGTGAGTCCGAAGCGCCGGCTGAGATAGCCCATCCCGCCACCAAGCGTCAGGCCCCCGACACCCGTGTGCGACACGACGCCGGCCGGTGTCACCAGGTCGTGCCGCTCGCCCGCTGCGTCGACGTCGCCGAGCAGTGCGCCTCCGCCGACATCAACCGTCTTCGTACGCGGATCTACGATGACTTCGTTCATTCGCGACAGATCGCAGACGATGCCGTCGTCGCAAGTGCCGAGGCCGGCAAAGCTGTGGCCGCCGCACCGAACCGCCAGCGGCAGCCCGGTATCCGCGGCGATCCTGACGACCTTCTGGACATCGCTCGCCGTCGCGGCCTGCACGATCGCTCCTGGCCGACGTTCGATGACGGCGTTGTAGACGCGACGAAGGCGTTCGTAGTCCGGGTGGCTCGCGTCGACCACGATGCCGTCAGGCTGTTCGCCCGTGAGGACGCCGGCAACGGCATGAACCATCGGATCCCTCCGATTGACCTTGAGGTGTGACGATCCAGCTGAGAAGGGACCGAGCCGATTATGCGGCGCTCCCCCCGGCTGGAGTCAGACTCCCGACGGCGAGTCTGTCTTCCTTGGCCCGAATGGGCAGGCCTGAATGATGCTCGACCTGATCCGGTCGACCGCCGGGTCCGCCTAGGTTCTCGGTTGCCCGTGAGCGCTGTCCATGCTTATCCCAGATTCGGTCCTGAACGGAGGCAAGGTTCTGCCAGGGGTGAGCCGGAGGATCGGTCCTTCCGGTGAATCTGCTTGCGCCCCGCTCAGCTGATCAAAGGCGTCCGCGTTTCGTGGTCCGGCGGTTGGAAGTCGCTGTGCGCATGGACGACTCTCCACCCCCCGGCCTCGCGGCGGTAGAGGTGGTAAGTCGGAGCGTCCGTCGGCTTGGCGGTCGCGAGGAGCGGCTGAACGCTCGTGGAAATCCATCGCCGAGTCGTCGTCGTATCGCATCGCGTCGAGGCGGGATTCTGCAAGGAGATCGGCGATGAGTCCTCGGAGATCGCTGGGGGTCAAGGCAGTCGTCGGACTCGTCGGGCTGCTCATGGTTGCCAGTCCGGTCGCGGCGGCCTCGGGCGCGGCAGTCAAGATCGGTGAGGCGCACGAGAAGTACTTCTTCGCGCCCGCCACCGTGTTCGTCAACGTCGGGGGCACGGTGACCTGGACGAATGGGACCGACGCATTGCACACGGTCACATCCGACACCGGGAGCGAGCTTGACTCCCCGACGATCGCCGCCGCGACGACGTTCACGCACACGTTCGCGACGACGGGCACCTTCAGGTACCACTGCACGATCCACCCGTACGCGGTCGGCAAGGTCGTCGTCCTCGCCGCAGGCGCGACCTTACCGGCGACAGACACCCGCTCGTTCGTAGCCACCAGCACGGGCGATGGGTCGATCAGCCTCGTCATCGTCATCCTTGCTGGTCTCGCCGGGGCTGGCCTTGTGCTCCGGCGCCTCCGGTCGATCGCCTGAGGGCGGATCAACACATGCTTTAGGAGCAATTCGCCCTAGCTGATAGCTACGGCGACGCTGCGAAGTGTTGGGCGAAGCGGCTAATCCATTCCACGCCGTCGATCTCTCCACAGGTCGCCGCGTCCGAACCGTCGGCCTCGGCGTCCGGGTCCCCCGTGCAGAGCTACACGAGCACCTCGTTCAAGGTGCCTCTCACGGTGGTCGTCGACCCGCTCCTGAAGTCGCCGCCCAATCCCGACTCACCTGGCCTGCTCTCCTGGGATGCGGTCGCGCCGACCAACGAGAAGGTGCGGTTCCTCACGCCCGTCGAGCTATACCCTCCAGGCAGTTCGACTCCGCAACCTCCCCAGGCGAACTATCTCGACTACCTTCGAGGTCAAGCCGCCCAAGGCGCCAAATTCTCGAACATATCGACGATCACGGTGGGTGGTCGCCCGGCCACGTTGATGACGGCCACGACGTCCAGCGGCATGGACGGCTCCCTCGGTTGTCCCTTCCTCGGTGCGGACCGGGGCGAGGGATGCTATGGACTTCAACCGGATCTGAGTCTTCGGATCGCTGTGATCGACATGGGCCACGGTACGACCCTCCTGGCGTGGGCCCGCATAGGCATCGATGCTCCAGACGAGGCGTTCGTCTCGATGTTCGAGCGGATGCTCGCGAGCGTCCAGTTCAAGTAGGGCCAACGCCGAGACAGTCCTCGATCCAACGCATCTGTCCGTCGTGGCGCGCACGCCGGGGCTGCCCCGAAGCCGCGGGTCCCTGAGGTCCTCTCGCGGCTGACGACGGGAGCGATAGGGGCGCCCATCCGCTCGCGGCGAAACCGCGAACACTCGACTCTGGTGGTCGAGAGCGAGGCGATCGACATGATCCTCCGGTCGCGCGCCGGACGTCGGCGCCCCCGGTCGCCGCCGCTTGGACTGATCGCGCTCCGACGGAGACGCGCTCGGGATCCACCGCGACGATCGGAGCCGGGGGGCCGTAGAAAACGAGCGACGCCTACGGGCAGGTGAAGCCGAATCGCTCGAAGTCCACGACAACCTTGTCCTCGGGACTCGGGCCAGGTGCACCGAGATCGAGTGATGTCATGTGCGCGACTAAATGGAACGTCGCGACGCCGATCTTCTGTCCCGATGCCGTGTAGATCCATTCCGGCGTGTCGCTGCTCGCGAGGATGAACGTCGTTACGGGTCCGTACTGGACGAACGAGACATGCCCGACGCTCGAACCTAGGATGTACGACCCCGCGCCGTACACCGACGTGGCCGGTAGGTCGAGGCGGTAGATCACCGTAACCGTCGAGTGAACCGCGATCCCGCTCGCCGTCTCGGTAAACTGGCCGGTCCCCTGCTCAGTCCCGCTGATAAATCCCTCCTCGCCGCTCGCGATTCCGCAAGTACCGTCCTCGGCGCCAACCGGCCCGCTGAATTGGGTGGGCGGACCCCCGAACGACTGGACGGTCGCCGCCGCCTGTGCGACCCCTCCGAGCAGAAGCGAAGCGCCGACAGCCAGAGACAGGGCGCTGCCGACAACAGTGCGTCGAGGCTTGGCGTCGACATGCCGTCCCATCAGAACCCCCTTGGGCGTTCTGAACCTCGAACCTGCCGTGCGAAGAAACATGGTGGGCTCCCTCCTTGGCGCGAACTGGCCGCGTGACGGCTCGGTTTTCAGGGCTGAGCCAGGCACCAAGTCGGTTCGTCATGGCGACTTTCCGGCGTTCGCCCTCCATTCGGACGGCGATGCACCAGTACAGCGACGAGGCCCTCGAAAGGTTTACTCGGAGTAGCGGAATGGTTTCCGCGGTCGGCCGACGGGTCTCCGGCGGAACCGGCCGTGCTGCGGCCTTCGACAGTCTTCGGGAGTCCCGATCGATGCCTAACCAGGACGAGGGTGTAGGTAAGCCTTTTGCTCCCGTCAGCGCTGTGATTCTCTTGCGGCGGCTGAGGGATCGGTGCGCCCGACTAGATGGTTCACCACCAGGAGATGGCGTTTGGCAATTCCGGCGAGCTCTGTGCGGACGAGAGGGACTCGGCTGGGGTTGCCGGGTCGGCCCGGGGTTGCGACGACGCGCGCACCGAGCCCGCGCACAATCGGCGGCGTGACCGAGGTGGACATCGAGTACACGGCGTTCTTTCGCGACGAGTTTCCGAGCGTCCTCCGAACGATCACGCTCATGCTTCGCGACCAGCCGCGTGCCGAGGAGATCACCCAGGATGCCTTTATCCAGCTGCTCCTGGGCTGGCACAAGATCTCGCGCTATGAACGACCTGGGGCATGGGTCCGGCGCGTTGCCGTTCGACTCGCGATGCGCTCGATCCGACGAGATCGGCTGTGGGCCAGCGTTCGCGAAGGTCTGCTCCCTTCCGCACCGGCACGGTCGTCACGGTTCGATGTCGATGGCGCGATCCGTCGGCTACCCGCCTCACAGCGGGCCGCCATCGTCCTCCACTACTACGAAGATCGACCGTTGGCGGAGGTGGCCATGATCCTGGGCTGTGCCGAGCCGACGGCTCGCGTGCACCTCCACCACGGGCGCAACCGGATGCGCGAGCTCCTGGGCGAGGACGACGATGTCGCTTGATCGGCGCCTGCGAGACGAGCTCCGGCGCGAGGCCGCGGCGATCGAGCCCGACGTCGAGCGCCATCTTGGCGCCGTCGAAGCTCGCGCCCTGCGGCGGGGCGGGATCGGGGCATCGACGCTGCTCCTCGCGGCCACGATCGTGGTCGCCGCGATCATCCTGCGTGTCCCGGACCCTCGCCTCGGTGGTGAGGCCGGCAGCTCGGGACCGCCCACCCCCGTCGCTTCGAGCTCGGCGTCACCCTCGCCGTCAGCTGCTGCGGCCTACCCCGAGATCGCCGGGATGTACGTCGCGACGCTCGAGAACGCCAACACGGCGGTCAAACGCGATGGGGTGGCTGGCACTTGGACGATGCGGCTTGAGCCCGATGGCGTCATCTTCCTGTCACCGCCCGCGTCCTTCGTTCCAGGGGCGAGCGGCCTGTCCGGGATCGCCTTCTCACTGGTCGGCGATCGCTTCCGAACAAACCTCTTCTACAACGACTACTGCAATTCGATCGGGACGTATGCGTGGAGCCGTGCGGCCAACACGCTGACGTTCACGCAGGTGGACGACACCTGCTCGATCCGCCGGACCCTGCTCGCAACGACGCCGTGGGTGATCAGCCCGTAAACGTTCGGCCACAGCCCGGACTGTTGGATTGCGTCACACGACCTCTGATGTCGCGAGGACCAGGAGGGAGTCCGATGTCGACCCCACCACGCGAGAGCCGAGCCCTGAGTGCCATCGCCGCGCTGGCGATTGCCCTCGCCGCCTGTTCGCCTGCGCCCGCCACCTCGATCGCGCCGCCCGCGAGCCTCGTGCCGACGACGGTCGCGTCAGCGCCAGCGGCGACGGCTTCGGCCGCGGCCGCCCTGATCCCGGACGGATCGTACGCAACACGGCCGATGGATGTCGCCGCGGTCAAAGCGTTGATCAATGCCGACACGAAGCTCACGACTGCCGACAAGGCTGACATCATCAACAACGCCTTCGAGCTCGGCTCGCACAAGACCTTCACCGTCACGCTCGAATTCCACGACGGGCAGTACACGGAGCACCAAGGGTTCGACGGGACCGTGGGGGAGGTCGGGTCGCGCGCCACCTTTGCGTTCCCCGACGACCACACCCTGGTCATCGAGGAAGCCTGCTGTGGGATCTCGACGTTTGACGTCACGCCTCGTCAGGACGGCTTCTCACTCAGGATCAGGAGCGGAGATTTGGTCCCGACAGAGAAAGACACGATCATCGGGCACATCCTCTTCGAGTCGAGTCCGTTCACCCTGGTGCCGTGACGTGTCTCGGCTATCGCGGCTCGGCGCCCTATCTGCCTCCGCCGCTCTCGTCATCGGTGCATGTCAATCGTCGCTCCCTTCGCCGACCGCGATCGCCTCGCGCTCGGCCAGAGCGACCGACGCCACGGGGACCGTGTTCCGTCCGAGCTTCTCGGAGACAACCTGCCCCGACGACGTAGCGAACCAGGTGGTCACGCCCGTGACCTGCGGCTTCTTGACGGTCCTCGAGGACCGCTCCAAGGCGGATGGTCGAACGGTCCAACTGTTCGTCGCCCGATTCGACCCTCCCGGCGGGACCACGACCGCGGACCCCGTGATCAGCTTGGGCGCCCTTGCCATCCAGGACGATTACGGGGGAATGTCTCCGGCCGGCCAACGGACGCACCGGGTGGGGTATCTGCTCGATCCCCGTGGGATCGGCCACTCCAAGCCATTACTCGACTGCCCGGAGGTGCCGGCGGTCGGACCGGCCCTCGCCGGTTTCCGGCTCGGCGATCCGGCCCGTCGAACGATGCTCCTTGGTGCGGTCGCCGCCTGTCGCGACCGACTGGTCGGTCAGGGGATCGACCTCGCGGCTTACGATCTGGCCGCCAACGCGAGCGACATCGAGGATCTTCGAACCGCGCTTGGGATCACGAGCTGGAACATCAACACGAACGGCAGCGCCAATCGAATCGCCTTCGAGCTCGCGCGCCGGTTCCCGGGCGGTCTTCGCTCCCTGATCATCGATTCGCCGAGCCTGCCGACCCCGGACTTCTTGACGATCGGCCCGGCGGCCCTCGACCTCGCCGTCGCGAGGATCGTCGCCTCGTGCGCCGGACAGCCGGCCTGCGAGCGCGGCTTCCCCGACCTCGACACGATGGTCCGGGACGCGGTGACGCGACTCGACGCGACGCCACTGACCTTCGACGTCACGGGTACGGTCAAGGCAATCCAGCTTGGCCGCCCGATCCGGGTCGTCGTCGACGGCGCGGCACTCCTCCGCTGGATCCGCTGGAGCCTCGGCTCGGGGGGTGGCTCGGGATCCGCCGCCATCCCGGCGACCGTCCGATCCGTGCTCGATGGCAAGCTGGGCGCGACCGATGATGTCGTGATCGGTCTCGCCTCGGATGCAGGCGACTGCCTCGGTCTGCTCGCCATCTGCGAGCAGCCAACGTTTGGCGCGTTGTACTCGATCATCTGCCGGGACGTGGCGGGCCAGATCGACCAGCCACGCCTTCAGGCGTCGCTCGACGGCCGAGCCGCCTACGGCGACGTCTTTTCTCCGAGCCCGCTCCTGACGCCGTGTGCCGCGTGGGGTGTCGCACCCGAACCGGCAGCGAGTGCCGGCTCACCGACCAATGGCGTGCCTACGCTGGTCCTTCGGGGTGCCCTCGACCCGTACAGTGCCCCGCCGATCGACGTCACCAATGCATTCGGCGGAGCGCAGAACGTCTTCGTCGTCGAGATCCCGAACCAGTCATACAACGCGCTTGGATACACCGAATGTCCGCGCGCCATTCGGAACGCCTGGGTGGATGCTCCAAATGCGCCGCCAGCAGACACGACCTGCTTGGCAAGGATCCCACCGATCGACTTTCGCCTCTGACTCCACGGGCACCTCGGCTTCGAGGGCTCAACGTGCCGGCGGACCGTCGGTCCCGGGGCGTCCCCCGGACGTCATGTCCACCTCGTCACGGGACCAATTGCCCGCTTTACGTGGCCTCTATCGGGTCTACGGTAGTCACGCCGGGGGGATACCGCGACATCGCGGTTGCCGCACCGAGGACGGCCTACGACGACCAGGCTCGTCCCGCCACTGCCGACGGCAGGAGGATCCCCGTGACAAAACGATCCCGCCTTGGCCTTGCCATCGGAGGCTTGGCTGCTATCGCCCTCGCAGGACCGACACTGGCCTTCACCGGGGCGACGAACGGGAGTTTCGAGACCGGCACCTACGTCGACGGTGGATTCGGCTTCGAACAGCTGAACGCCGGCGATACCAGCATCACGGGCTGGACCGTGGACGCAGGAAGCGTCGACTGGATTGGCGCCTATTGGCCGGCTCAGGACGGGTCGATGAGCATCGACATGAGCGGCGCCGACGCAGGGACGATCAGCCAGACGCTCGCGACGACGATCGGCAACAACTACACCGTCTCGTTCTTTCTCTCAGGCAACCCGGTCGGGGCTCCGACGGTCAAGACGCTCGACGTCAGCGCGACGGGCGCAGCCGCAGCCAGTTACACCTACGACGTGACCGGGAACGATCTCACCAACATGAACTGGACGGCGAAGACCTACACGTTCCTGGCGACGAGCGCCAGCACGACACTCAGCTTCGTCAGCACGACGGCGGGCGCGTCCGGCCCAGCCATCGACAACGTCGTCATCACCGAAACCGTCCCCACGAAATCCGACTGCAAGGACGGCGGCTGGCAGGCGATGATCGACAACGCCGGCAACCATTTCAAGAACCAGGGCGACTGCGTCAGCTACTTCGCGACCGGAGGCAAGAACCTGGGCGCGCTACCGCCAGTCGTCACCGCGAACACCAACGCCACGACCACGAGCGACGCAGCGACGTCGCAGGTGAAGCACTCAACCAAGGAGCACCATCAGGCCACCGTCCGGCATGTGAGCGTCCAATCGGGCGCAAAGGACAAGACCAAGAACCACGCAGGTCATGGTCACGGATCGCAATCGCACCATTCGAAATAGCCGTCTAACCGCTTGGACATCGGCCCCTTCGGATCGACCGAAGGGGCCGATTTTCATCGGCCGCGACACGTTGTTGTGATGTGGCCGCGCTAGACTGCTGATCCCTCGGCGATGCGAGATCCGGCGTCCGGCCCTGGGACCCGATCGCACCGCCCATGCGGAAGGAGGCCTCCGTGCGGCGCGTCGCAGCGGTCGTGATCCTGTCCATCCTCATGCCACTCGCTCTCGCGGCGCCTGCCGCGGCAGCGAAACCAGACCGGGAATTCCTGCCCGCACCAGAGTTCATCGACTTCGCGGCCGGTGAGCTCTGCGCGTTCCCGGTCCGGATCAACGTGTTGATCAACAAGGAATATGGCACGACGTTCTTCGATGAATCCGGTCTGCCGACCCGGACCCTCGTCAGCGGCCGCCTTGTCCTCGGGCTCGTGAACCTCGCCACGTCGAAGTCGGTCGTCGTCAACGCAAGCGGCCCCGGGCTGGTCGTGTACGAGGGAGACAACATCCGGGTGACGCTCAGGGGCCGATCGCTGATCTTCCTGCCGACCGACCACCTCCTGTACCTCAACACGGGACAGGTCGTCGAGTTCGGGAATGGCACGATCCAGCCGGTCGTTCTGCCAGTCATCAGCCAGATCGGCCGGCGCGTCGACTACTGCCCGATCCTGGCCTAGAACGCAAGGCACGCGCGGAGTGGACCGACCCCCCTTGGAGGGACCCACTCCGCAGCGAGTGCCTGAACGGGAGTCTGGTGTGTCTCGGGACCGCGGTCATGACGGGCCGTCATCTCGCGACGCCGCCTCCGGCGGCTAACCCAGCGGCTCCCCTGCTTCATTAGAGTCGCCCCAGCCGGCGTTCGAGAACGTCGGGATGAATCGGTATCCAACCCCGGGGACAGTGGCGATGAATCGGGGGCGCCGATAGTCGTTCTGGAGCTTGATCCGCAGACTTCGGATGTGGCGATCCACGATGTTGCTCTCTGCGACGAAGTCGGTCCCCCAGATGGCGTCCAGGATCTCGTCCCTGGTGAGGACACGCCCGCTCCGACTGGCAAGGAGGTACAAAAGGCTCTGCTCGATCCCGCTCAGATGGATTACCGACGTTCCAGCTCGGACCTGACGATTGACGATATCGATCTCGATCTCGCCGATGGTGATCGTCGGGACGATCGGTCGATCCGATCCTGATGCGCGCCGGGCGAGCACCATGCATCGGGCGAGGAGCTCCTCGGGCGAGAACGGCACGGTCAGGATGTCGTCGACGCCGAGGTCGAACGCCTTGAGCTTTGTCTGGAGATCGCCCCGCCTGGTCAGGCCCAGCACGGGCATCACCGTGCCGGCAAGCGCATTCCAATCGTCAAGACGTTCCAGCAGCGGTGCACTGCCATCGTGGTCCATGTCGACGACGCCGATGTGCGGGCGCCACTGATCCAGGATCGCCTCGGCTTCCGCGAGGTCACGAGCGGCCCTGACGACGAACAATCCATGGTTGAGGGTCAACTCGATCAGATCGACGAGCAGCGCCCGATCGTGAAGGACCAGAGCTCGACGCGGACTTCCGCCCGATGCCTCCACGCGAACCCGCGGTCGATGGGAGCGCGCCGACAGAGCCACGCCCCATTCTAGGCCGCCGATCGCGCGCTCAGGCCGCCTCGCGCATCCGCTCGAGGCCGTCGAGGATCAGGTCGAGGCCGTACTCGAACTCGTCGCCGTAGTCATAGCCGGGCCTCAGCGCGTGCTCGGTGATGAATTCGACAAGATTGGGGTACTGGTTGACCCGGAACGGCTCGAGCATCGTCTCGGCGACCTCGGCGACTTTCTCGCCGCTCTCGAAGGGCAGGTTCATCTTCGTCAGCGCGAATCCGTAGATGTAGCTGTCCAGGGCCGAGTAGGCGTGGGCTGCCATCTCGACGCTGAATCCGGCCGCCCGCAGCCGGCCGAGCACCGCGTCGTGATGTCGCAGGTTCGCCGGTCCCGGACTCCTGCGCGACTCCATGAGACCGATCGCCCAACGGTGGCGCGTCAGGGCGTCGCGCACGGCGATCGCCCTGCGGCGCATGGCGGCCTTCCAGTCTCCGCCACCTGGCGGCACGCCGATCTCGGTGAACACGACGTCGACCATCGCGTCGATCAGATCCTCCTTGTTGGCCACATGCCGGTACAGCGCCATCGGCGCGACGTCGAGCATCTCGGCGAGCTTGCGCATCGAGAGTGCTTCGAGGCCACCCGCATCGGCGTGGGCGATCGCCGCCCGGAGCACGCGCTCCCGGCTGAGGCGACCGCGAGGCTCGACGCTCGAAACAGTGGGTGTGGCCACCGCTGCGACTCCTTCACCTGCGACGCGGGTCCGCGTCCGAACTCGAGGGTTGACAGCGTACATCGTACGCAGTAGCGTACACCATACACCGAGAAGCGTACGAGGTACGCAAACGAACGGTGCGATGACGCAAGGGGCGACAAGGATGCAGGCAATCGTTCAAGACAGATATGGCTCGACGGGGGTCCTGGCAATCAAGGACGTCGACAAGCCCGAGATCGCCGACGGCGAGGTCCTCGTCCGCGTTCGCGCGGCGTCGATCCACGTCGGCGACTGGATCCTGATGACCGGGTCGCCATTCGTGATGCGCATGGCGACCGGACTGCGACGGCCGAAGAACCGCGTGCCGGGTACGGATGTCGCCGGGACGGTCGAGGCGGTCGGGAAAGACGTGAATGGACTTCGACCGGGCGATGAGGTGTTCGGGTGGTGCACGGGCGCCTTCGCCGAGTACGCGTGTGCACCTGAGGACCAGTTCGTCAAGAAGCCGGCCAACCTGACGTTCGAGCAAGCGGCCGCTGTCGGCGTGTCTGCGTCGACCGCACTGCAACTGCTTCGAGACGACGCCAAGGTGAAGCCGGGACAGAAGGTCCTGATCAATGGTGCGTCGGGCGGCGTCGGCACGTTCGCCGTGCAGATCGCCAAGGCGCTTGGGGCCGAGGTGACCGGCGTCACCAGCACGAAGAACGTCGAGATGGTCCGATCCATCGGCGCCGACCACGTCATCGACTACACCCACGAGGACTTCACCACGGGCGAGCGGCGCTACGACGTGATCATCGACAACGTCGGCAACCACTCGATGGCCCGGACGCGCCGGGCGCTGACGCGGCTCGGAACGCTGATCTCGAACGGCGGCGGGCACGCCGACGGCAAGCTGGGTCGGACGGTTCGGACCATGCTCGAGTCGATGGTCGTCCGCCAGCAGGCCGGCCCATCGGTCAAGACGCAGAACCGCGACGACCTCGTCGCGTTGAAGGGCTTCGTCGAAGCCGGGGCCGTGACCCCGGTCATCGACCGGACCTATCCGCTGATCCAGACGCCCCAGGCGATCGGCCACGTCGCAGCCGGGCACGCAGCGGGCACGGTCGTCATCACCATCTGATCGCAGCCACCCGACGACAACACGTCACCAACAGATCGAAAGGAACCAACCATGTCCAAGGCAACAATCACACGACTCTTCATCGGCAGCCTGATCGGCTTCGCCGCAGGCGCCGTTCTTGCCATCACGGCCGTCGGGCTGGCCTTCGCAAACAACGTGTTCGTGACCAGCGGTTCCGACGTCGTCGGAGTCCGGGGTGGCGCGCTTGCCTGGTCCCTCCTCGGGCTCGGCCTGGCCGGCGGTCTCGCGATCATCGGCGGGATGATCAGCGGCCTCGTGGCGTGGATCGGCGCCCTCCTGAATACCTGGCAGCTCGAGAGCAAGACATGGTTCGCGGTGTTGCTCCTCACCGGAATCTTCAACTTCGGGTTCATCGCGATGATCGCGTACGTCATTGCCGGGCCGGATGGCCGGGTGTCAGTCGCACCACGCGTCGCGCCAGCGCCGGCCGCAGCCTGAGCGTCCCCAGGGCTCGGCGATGGAGGAGCCTCATCAACCAATGCCGGCACGGAAGGGCCCCGCAGTCGCTGCGGGGCCCGACCACGAGGAGCGCACGATGGCCTCAATCCATTCAATGACCGGGAAGACCGTGTTGATCACCGGCGGTACCGGCGGCATCGGCAAGGCGGCCGCGATCGGCCTTGCCGCCCTGGGAGCTCGGGTCGCCATCACCGGCAGGGACCTCCGACGCGCCGAAGCCGCTGTAGTCGACGTCCGTCGCGCGACGAGCAATCCAGAGGTTCGGGCCTTTGCTGCCGACCTGTCGTCGCAGGTTGAGGTGCGACGCCTGGCGGCCGAGGTCCTCGAGGCATATCCACGCCTGGACGTCCTCGTCAACAACGTGGGCGGCTTCTGGGCCACCCGCCACGTCACCGCCGACGGCCTCGAGCGGACGTTCGCGCTGAACCACCTGGCGGCGTTCCTCATGACCGACCTGCTCCTGGATCGACTGAAGGCGAGCGCTCCGGCGCGCGTCGTCATCGTGTCGTCCGGCGCCCAGTCGATGGGGACGATCGACTTCGCGAATCTCCAGGGTCAGGGGAAATACTCGGGCCAGAAGGCGTACAACCAGTCCAAGCTGGCCAGCGTGATGTTCACATACGAGCTGGCCCGACGATTGCGCGGCACGGGCGTGACGGCCAATGTGCTCCACCCCGGCGTCGTCAGCACGGGGTTCGGGGCCGAGGATCCATCGCGGATCTTCAGGTTCCTCGTCCCATTCGCCAGGCCGTTCATGAAGACCGCGCAGGAAGGCGCAGCGACGTCGGTCTACCTGGCATCATCGCCCGACGTGGACGGCGTGACCGGGAAATACTTCGCCAACGGCAAGGTCGCGACATCGAGCCAGGCGTCCCATGACGCCGCCGCCGGTGATCGACTGTGGCAAGTGAGCGCCAGCCTCGTGGGGGCGCCGAGGAGAACCGCCGGATGACGGCCGAGTTGACCACGGCGATCCTGCTGATCGCGGTCCCGCTCGCGTTCAACCTGGCGTTCTTCGAGCTCGGTCGGGCGTTCGACTACCCGAACATCCTGAGGAAGGAACCGGACGAGATCCTGCGTCGCTTCGCGGCCGGCGGATCGGGGCTGATCCTCCGCTGGGAAGCCCTGCTCATCAGTGCGCTCCTCATGCTGCCCCTGGCCGCGATGCTCGCCGTTGTCCTCGGCGCATCGCCTGTGCTGTCCGTCCTCTCCGTCGTCGTCGGAGGCGTCGCGGCCGTGGTGCAGGGCCTCGGCCTCGTGCGCTGGCCATTCGCGGTCCCGGAGCTCGCCCGTCGCTACGTCGCGGCTCCTGACGGGCCGGACGGTGACGCCACCCGTCGGACGGTCGAGGTCGTGTTCGCGACCCTCCATCGCCTGCTCGGCGTCGGAATCGGGGAGCACCTCGGCTACCTGTTCACCGGCCTGTGGACGGTTCTCGTCGCCGCATCGATCCTGTCGACCGCAGTCCTTCCGGTCTGGCTTGGCATCCTCGGCCTGCCGGTCGCGATCGGGCTGCTCATCGGGACCCTCGAGTTCGTCGGGCCGCACGAGCCCGGTGGCTGGCCGCCGGCGGGCACGATCGTGCCGATCGCCTACATCGCGTGGTCGATCTGGCTCATCGCGCTCGGGCTCTTCCTCCTCATCTAGATGGCCGCGGTCGTCGGCTACCTCGTCGTTGCGGCCGTCGCGATCGGCGCCGCCCTGCTCGTCGCCGGTCCCCGCCACGTGGTTAGGCGCGATCCGACGTTCGAGCTGGAGGATGTGTCGGCTCGCCAGGTCCCGATCCTCGGAGCGCTCGCGGCATTCGCCGTGACAGGGGTGGTCTTCCTCGTCACCCAGGCGCGGAACGTTCCGGACGCCAACAACACGTCCTTCGCGACGGTGGTGATCATGTTCGTCGTCGCCTACATGGGGTACTTCTCGTCGAGCGTCCTGTTCGCGAACGTGTCCCATCGCGCGGAGGACGGGACGTTCGATCTCGCTGCGGCTCAGTACGCCGGGGCCTCGATCAGCCTGTTCTCCGTGTTCCTCGGGTGGTTCGCCCTCAAGCCCCTGTTCGAGACCTTCGGCCTGACGCGGGCGGCCGAGGTCACCGGCTGGCTGCTGGTCGGGGCCGTCGTCGTTGGCTACGGCCTGCTGGCCACCGCGCTGTACCGGAGTGGGTACGCCTCGGCACGGCTCGTGGTGCTCCTCGCCGTGTTCGCCGTCGGCGGAGCCGCTGTGTACGCGGTCATCGCTGTGATTGCCCCGAACCTGCGGTCAGCCGAGGCAACCCTGTACCTGACCGTCGCAGCCTACGCTGCCGGAGTTCCGGCCTACGGCGCGATGACGATCCTCCCGATCGCGGCGCATCGCGCGCGGCTCGCCCCGATCCTGAGGGACCGGTGGCATCTGGCGATCATTGCCTACGCGCAGGGCGTGACGGTGCTCATCGCGTTCCTGCTCCTGGCTGTCCTGGGATTGGCCTGACTCCGAGACGCATTGAACAAGCCTCGGAGGAGGCGTAGATTCGACCGCGGACAGCTGTCCGGCGCTTGAGGAGGGAGGGTGCCATGGAGCCCCGATCCTTGTACGACAGGCTCGGAGGCAAGGGGGCCATCATCGCGGTCATCGACGACTTCGTGGCCCGCTGCGCAGCCGACGGCCGCATCAACGCCAAGTTCGCGCGAACGGACGTGCCCCGGCTCAAGGCAATGCTCGTCGAGCAGGTCTCGGCGGCGACAGGCGGTCCCGTCACGTACACCGGCCGCGGCATGCGCGAGACCCACGACGGCATGGGCGTGACGGCCGGCGAGTTCGATGCGCTCGTCGGCGACCTCGTCGCGACCCTGAACCGGTTCTCCGTCCCGGCGGCGGAGCGGCAGGAGCTGCTGGGCATCCTCGGGCCGTTGCGCGGCGACATCGTCGAGGTCGAATCTCCGGCCACCGGCACGCCGCTGCCGGACACGTACCAGGCGGCAAAGCCGCTCGCGGCCGTCTGACCCCCGCGAGGACGCCCGCCAAGGATCCCTCGAGGGAGGACCCCGCCGAGCTCTCGGAGCCGACGACGCGCCTTTCCTCGACCGCTCGGGTCGAGGCATTCAGCGACGGCGTGATGGCGATCGCCATCACGCTGCTCGTGCTCGACCTGAAGGTTCCCGACGCAACCCAGGTCGACGGTGGCGACCTCCTCGGCGCGCTGGCGGCCCGCTGGCCGTCGTACCTCGCCTATCTGGCGGCGTTCCTGACGATCGGGATCATCTGGCTGAACCACCGCGCCTTCGTCGATCGGGTCCGCCGCTTCGACGGACCGATGCACTGGTTCAACCTGCTCCTCCTGCTCGGTGTGGCGACGCTGCCGTTCCCGACGTCGCTGCTCGCCGCGTATCTCGCCGACGGCGGGGCCGCTGCGTCGACGGCCGCCGTCATCTACGGGCTGCTGTCGGTCGCCACCGCGCTGCCGTGGTCGTTCATGTGGCGGCATCTCGTCCGGCACCCCGAGCTGCTCGAACCACCATTCGATGTCGTCTACGCCAAGCGCGAGCTGCGTCGAGGCTCGATCGGTCCGGTGGTCTACGCCTTCGCCGTGCCGGTGGCCTTCGTTGCGCCGCTCATTGCCCTGATCTTCTACATCGCGATCGCGGTCCTGTACGCGGTCACGAACCAGGGGTCGATCGCAGAGACCACTTCGCCCGACGTCGGCTAGGCTGGATCGACCGCCGCCCGTCGCGGCGCGTCTCCCGTCCGTGGTGGAGAGACTGAATGCCGAACCTCGTGGACCTCGCCGACATCATGCCGATCCAGGTCTGGGACAGCGTCGTCGCCCGTCGCGTCCAGGGCGAGAAGCTCACCCTCGCGATCGTCCAGCTCGCGCCGAACGCGCTCGTCCCGGAGCACCGCCATGCGAACGAGCAGTGCGGCCTCGTGATCGAGGGCGAGGTGCGGTTCAGGATCGGCGACGAGGAGCGACTCCTGGGTCCCGGCGGGACGTGGCGGATCATCGGCGACACGCCGCACGAGGTCGTGACCGGTCCGGAAGGCGCCGTTGTCATCGACGCCTTCGCCCCGGCCCGGACGGACTGGGACGACCGACCGACTGTCGGGACGGCCGACGAGCCAGCCGAGCTGGTCTGGCCACGGGGCCGGTAGGGGCGGTGCGCCGTGGCAACCCGGGCACGCCACAGGCGGGACGTGGCGGGAACCCCGGTCGTGCAAGGATCGTCGCTCGGGCCATGAAGACCGCCGTCGCCCGCCTCCTCTTCGCGTTCTCCATCGCCGCCTCGATTGCCGCGTGCGCAAGCGGGGCCGCGCCGGGCGCCACCCAGCCCGCTGCGAGTCAACCCGCCCCAAGCCCAGCCGACGCGGTGGACAGCCCGGCGGCGGCCGCCGCCCGTGTCCTCGCCGCCGATGCCCGCTTCGCCGGGCTGCGGCCGCGGGACCCGAACATCATCGGCCAGTGCTGCTTCTATCAGGTCGAGCCGTCGGGGTCCGGTTACAGGGTCACGATCGAGGTCGGCTGGGGCGACTGCCAGGCCGGCTGCATCGACCGGCATCGATGGGTGTTCGACGTCAGCTTCGGCGGCGACGTCAGCCTCCGGACCGAGAGCGGGGCGCCGATCCCGCCGGGCGTCCTCGGCGAGAGTGGTGGCTCCGGCGGCGGGCCGCAGAGCGGCGTCGGCGTCTCGGGAATCGCGACGGCCGGCCCGACCTGTCCGGTCGTCAGCGACAACGATCCGTCATGTGAGGCGCGGCCGGTCGCCGGCGCGATGGTCCACATCGTGGCCGCCGACGGGACGGAGGTCGCCACGCTCACGACCAATGCCCAGGGCCGGTTCTCGGCGGACCTCGAGCCGGGCGCCTACCGGCTGGTCGCGGACGATGCCGCGGGGTTGATGCATCGCCCGGACCCCGTTGCGATCACGGTCACGACCGGCGTCGTCACCGTGCAGCTGTCGTACGACACCGGCATTCGCTGACCGGACATGACTCGGCCGCGGCTCACGCCGCGGCCGATGGCCATTCCGGTTCCGACAGGCCGGCTGAGTGCCCGGCCCC
>Ga0070699_100000854_pt1 | contig 28296 bp, 25 predicted proteins | sample KBSK1503metaG_FD_65473 | JGI IMG/M metagenome (GOLD analysis project Ga0070699, IMG submission 65473) | Corn, switchgrass and miscanthus rhizosphere microbial communities from Kellogg Biological Station, Michigan, USA - KBS K1-50-3 metaG | ecosystem: Host-associated > Plants > Roots >...
GTCGGGCCGACCGTCAGCGTGGCGCTGACGCTGGCCGCGCTGGCGGCGGCCACCGCCTACGGCGCGCCGCTCACCCTGGCTCTGACCGCCGTCCCGATCCTGGTCATCGCGAACGCCTACCGGCGGCTGAACCTGTGGAGCGCCAACTGCGGCGCGTCCTTCGAATGGGTCGGCCGCGCCATCAACCCCTACCTGGGATTCCTGACCGGCTGGCTCATGGTGGCCGGCACCCTGATCGGCACGCTCAGCCCGGTGGTCGCGCTCGGCCCCAAGGTCCTGGCCATCTTCGGCGCACCCACCGGGGACAAGTGGGACAACGTCATCCTCGGCACCATGCTGACCGTGGTGATGCTGGTCATCTCCGTGATCGGGATCCGGCTCTCCGCCCGGACCCAGGTGTCCATCGGGATCATCGAGTACGCGCTGCTGATCACCATCGCGGTCACCGGCCTGTGATGGGTCCTGACCCGCCATCCCGGCTCGTTCCCCGTCACGCGCGGCTGGTTCTCGCTCGACGGAATCGGCGGCAAGGGCTCGCTGCCGACCGGGTTCTTGCTCGCGGTGTTCATGTACTCCGGCTGGGACGGCACGCTGTACGTGAACGAGGAGGTCCGGCACCGGCGGGAGAATCCCGGCAAAGCCGCGATGACTGCCGTCATCATCGCGGCCGGCCTGTTCGTCCTGGCCCAGGTCGGCCCTGCAAGGCGTAGTCTCGCCCGCGAAGCTCCAGGCGAACAGCGCCTCGGCGCTGGTCTACGTCGCCATGGTGATCGGCGGCCCGGCGCTGGGCAAGTGCGCCGCGATCGCGCTGGCGCTGTCGGTGATCGCGGCCACCGGGGCGGGCATTCTGCTGACCGCGCGGATCGTGTACGGGATGGCCAGCCAGCGGGTCCTGCCGCCGTTCCTGGGCAACGTCTCGACCCGGTTCCGCACCCCGGTCGCCGCGACCGTGGCCAGCGGCGTGATCCTGGTCGTGCTGACCTGGCTGTACCTGCTCGGCACCAGCATCTCTGCCGCGTTCACCTACGTCATCGACATCACCGGCCTGCTGTATGCCAGCTTCTACATCCTGACCGCGCTGGCGGCGGTGGTCTACTACCGGCACCGGGTGATGAGCGACGGGACCGAGTTCGTCACCCTGGGCGTCCTGCCGCTCGCCGCGGCCGGGTTCCTCGGCTGGGTTATCTACCAGACGTGCCGGGCGTCGAACGCGGCGCAGAACCTCACGCTGCTGGGGGTGGCCGGGGCCGGGGTGGTGCTGATGATCGCAGCGCGGGTCTTGCTGCGGCCCGCGTTCTTCAGCATCCCGCGGCAGAGTGATCCCGGCCCGCGCTGAGCGCTAGCGCACTGCTGTTGCCCCAGCCTGGGCATCCGCAACGAATCCGCGCGAGCTCAAGCGCCTGATGGGCCAAGCCGAACGCCGCTACCGCGACACGCGAAGACCCACCATGAGCGGAAACTGCGATCCAGGCGCCCAGGGGATCGTGCGCCGGGGGATCGTCCTGGCTTGACAGCCGCTGCCGAGCCAGGCGTGGATGCGTCCCAGTCCGGCCAGCCGGGGTCCCCTCACAGTGCCAAAACCTGGCAGTAGCAGGCTACGGCGCGACCGGCTCGCCGGGCACCGGACAGGTCACCGCACGGAAGGCATACAACTATGGCTGGCGGAACGTCCCTGCGGGGCAGGGTGGTGGGAGCGGCGCTGCGCCGCTACCGGGAGATGATCGGCTACCAGCTGGCGGACGCAGCCCGCGTCCTGGACTGCGACCGATCGAAGATCAGCAGGATCGAGGCCGGCGTCCGGGGCATCCGCATGCTGGAGCTGCGGATCCTGCTGGGCGAGTACGGTGCCGGCGCGGACGAGCAGGCCATCCTGGAGGTCATCGCCGACCGGCGCGCCGGGCGCGGCTGGTGGGATGACTACGCCGATGTCCTCCCGGCGGACATGCGGGATTACCTGGCCCTGGAGGCGGCCGCCTCCCGGCTGCTGGTCTACGAACCGCAGCGGGTCCCGGTCCTGCTGCAGATCGGGCCCTACGCCCTGGACCTGGCCGCCGCGGACCCGGGCCTGGCATCCGGCAGCCAGCAGCAGGCAGCCGAGGCGGTCATGATCCGGCAGCAGGCCGTCCTGGACCAAGGGAGGCCCGAGATCACCGCTGTGCTCGGGGAAGCCGTGCTGCGCCAGGCGGTCGGCGGCGCAGAGGTCATGGCCACCCAGCTCGGCCAGCTCGTGGCATTCGGCGAGGAGCTGCCGCAGGTGACCATCCAGGTGCTGCCGTTCTCGCGCGGCGCGCACGCCGCCAGCGGCGCGGGGCCGCTGGCAGTGCTGGAACTCACCGGCACGCCGTCCCTGGGCGTGGTTCACCTCGGCGGCCCGGTCGGCGGCGTCTACCTGGAGGACCCGGCAGCCGTCACCCGCCACGCCCAGCTCTTCCGGCACGTGCAGGCCGCCGCCCTGCGGCCGGGCGAGTCGGTGCGGCTGATCCGCGACATCGCCGCCGGGAGCGGGCCCTGATGCGATCCCGTGTCGGCCCAGCGCGGGGGCCAGAGTACGCGCACCGGGATCCGCAGATCGGCACGGAGGCGCCGCCGTCTGGCGTCGGCCTCCTGGGCAGGGACGGCTACGGCGCGGGGTCAGGATTCCGGTGCCGTCCTCAAGCGGTCGCCTTCGATGAAGAAGATCATGTCGATGACCTTGGCCCGGCTGTACCGGCGCTGGGTGGGCTTTCCCGTCCCGAAGTCCAGCGTGCGGATCCAGTGGCGCTCGATGATGTCGGCGTGCTCCTGGTAGAACTCGCCGATTCTGCGGAACGCTTTCGGACCGAAGGTGGCGGCGCGGAATCCTCTGCGGAACCTGGTGTCGAAAGCGGGGATGTTGCCGAACACGCCGAGCATGACCTTCATCGCCAGGGCGGACGTGACCCCGTTGTCGTGCCCGAACGCGTGGCGGATTTGCTGGTCGAGTTGCCGGATGACCGGCCAGGTCCCGTCGCCGTAGCAGTGGGCGTCAAGGTCCCAGGCACTGGCCGGGGCGGCCGCGATGACGTCGATAACGGGCTCGTAGTGCCGGGCGCTCTTGCGCAGCAGCGTGGCAGAGCCACGGAGCATGCCCCAGCTGGCGAGGTAAAAGCCGAGCTGCAGGCAGGACATTTGCAGGTTCTGCGGGGCGGCGAGGTCCGCGATACGGTGCTGCTCGCGGAAGGACTGGAAGTAGTTGAAGCAGTAGTCGAAGGAGGCGTACCGGGCATCCGGCCCGAGATCCCCGGTGAACGCCGCCAGGTTCGCCTCGATATCCACAACGCTCTCCGTTCCCCGCCTGGCCGTACGCTACCGGGTGCCGTTGCCGCGGCCGATGGACACCGTTATGCCGGGACGGCACTGGTGTAGAGCCCACCTGCCGCGCGGCCCCGCTCATAGCCTGCGCAGGCGTCCTTGCCGCCGCGCTTGCCCGGCTCGGCAACGTATTACTACGTGCTTGCGGACCGGGTGGTGTGGCTGGGGGTGGCCGGATCGAGGATCCAGTGCCGGCCGGCGGTCCAGCCCAGGAACCGGCGGCCGCCGCCCGGGTCAGGTGCGCTGCCGTCGGCGTCGAACCGGCCGCCGGCTAGGACGTGTGCCAGCCCGTCGATCACGGGCTGGAACCTGGCCTGGAGTTCCTCATTACCGGCGGCCTGCACCTGGCCGCGCAGCCGTGCCAGGGCCTGGGCCTGGACGGGCGGCGGGCACAGGCTTAGGAAGTAGATGGCCTGCCGCCATGCGTAGGCCGCGTTCTTGACCGCCTGCAGCTGGGCCCGCCAGGTTGGCCGCCGCTGCTGCAGGCTGCGGGTGAGCCAGGCGAACGTCCGGTCGGCGAGTTCGGGTGCCAGGCCGCTGACGCGGTCGTGCAGGCCGAGCGCGTCGACGAGGATCGCGAGGTTGTGGGTGGTGAGGATCTGGCTCTGCTCCAGGATGGTCCCGTTCACCGCGGCCCGGCTGCCGGGCCCGCCGCTGGCCTGTGCCTGGCTGGCGCGGGATTCACAGAGCGCGGTGAAGCCATCCGCTGTCGTGTTCCCCGGCCGCTTGGTGATCATGGCGGCGAGCCCGCCGGGCCATGCCTGCGGGGCCGGGAGATCGTAGTAACGGGCGTACAGCGTCCCCTCCAGCAGGCCGCTCGCGGCCGCGGCGGCATCGGCCCACTTAGTGGTAAAGGTCCCGGTGAAGATGTCCGCGGCGACCTCTTCGGTCAGCGGCAGCGGCAAGCCGGCCCGGGCGGCCAGCGCGCTCATCTCGCTGATCAGCGGGTTGGGCACGATGGTTTGCGGGAACCCGCGCACCGCCAGGGACGCCACTTCGGCCAGGGCCTGCCGCGCGGCCCGGGCGGTATCGGCGCTGTCCGCGCGGAGCGGCTGCAGGGCCGCGATCCACGGGAGCTCGCCGAACCGCACCTGGTGCTCCAGGTGGAGCAGCAGCAGGCTGCGCCGCCTGCGGAACGCGGCATAGGCCTGGCCGCACAGGCCGCTCAGCTGCGGGTCATCCAGGCCCGCCGCCACTACCTGGGCGGTGATCTGCGGTACCACCGCGGCCAGCACCTCGGCCGAGCCGATGATGCCCCGCTCCACCAGCTCACCGGGGGGTGCCTCCAGCGCCCGGGCTGCCTTGGCGACCAGGTGCGCCGGGATCGGCTCGCCTTCCGGTACCGCCGCGGACTCCCCGGCGGTGACATCAGCGGCGACGCCGTCCAGCGACGCGATCCCGCCGTCGGCGGGAAACCGGGCGAGCCGGCTGGCCAGGGCCCGGGCCAGGTCGGCATAGGCGGGTCTGCTCACCATCTGCTGCTGGATCGCCCGCAGGCCGGTCCGCGACGGTGAGCCGGGCGCCCCGTGCCGGGTGATCGTATTGGCCAGCGCCCGGCGGATCCAGCCCACCTCCCGGCCGGTCAGCGCGTTGCTGTCATGCTCGCATGCCTCCAGCGCCACTCGCAGCCGCGCGAAGTTACTCTTGGCGGCCCGCCGGCCGCCGACCAGTTCGCGGCCTTCCGCCGCCTGTCGGTAGTCGGCCAGCCACGTCCTGCGGCGCCGGGCCCAGTCAGCTGGCCAGCGCCGGCACGGCCACCCGCCGGTGACCGTGCCGTCCGTGCCGCTGCCGGGTGCCAGCCGCGGCAGGTCGCCGTCAACGGTGTCACACCACAAGGCGACGAGCCGGTCGAACAGCGGATGCCACACTCCCAGCGTCTCGCGCATCACCGCAATCTGCGGCCGCGGCCTCATCGCGTTCAATGCAGCCGCGACCTCGCCCGCCGTCTGGACGTGCACCATCACCCCGGACGGGGCCGTCCCGGCAGCTGGCCGGGGAGTGAACCGCAGCCGGCTCATCCACGGCCGCAACTCCGCGACCAGGTCAAGCGCCACCTCGAACTGCCCGTGCTCTAGCAGCCACGCCACCACCGGCAGCGCGGCCTCCTCCGGAACCTCCACCCGGTACCGGCCCTCAGCCAGCACCCGCAGCAGTTCCCGCTGGCCGGCATCGCCCGCGAACCACAGGTTGAGCCGTTCCCGGCCGGTCAGCCCCGGCACGTCCTGCGGCAGCCCGGCCAGCAGCTCCCGCTCATCGGCTTCCAGCGGCTGCTCGGCCAGCAGGCGGCCGGTCGCGAACCCGCCATGGGCCACCTCCAGCGTCACCCACGCCGGGGTCCCGGACACCGGCGTCCGCGACCCCACGCTCAGCCCGCCGCCCGCCATGCCCGCCAGAACCGACCGCCACCGGGCGATCTTCGATTCCGCCCTTGCCAGGTCGGCGGCGTCCTGGGCGGCGGCCAGGCTGTCGATAGCCCGCTGGAGCTGGCCTACCACGTACGCCGGCGAGGCAGCCATGCGCGGCTCATCTGACATCAGGCACCTCATCACGTCACGATGACCCCGGTCAGACCTGGAGGCAGGACTCGAACCTGCGCCCTCCCGGTTAGAAGCCGGGCGCTCTGCCGCTGAGCTACTCCAAGACGTGTCAAAGACGGCCATGCGGCGTGTACCGCCTAGCCGGCCGGCATGGAGGCAGGACTCGAACCTGCGCCCTCCCGGTCCGAGCCGGGAGCTCTGCCGCTGAGCTACTCCATGCAGCAATCCGGATACTAGCCCCGCAACGCGATCAGCCAGACGCATTTAGCAACACCGGCGATACGGACTCAGCCCGGCATGGCACACGGCGCGTGCCGGATGGCTGACGCTCCCAGATCATCGATGCAGCACGGCGGGTTCAGCCCCGGGGATGCATCGCCTGATCGCGGCGGCGGACGCGGCGCGGGCAGCCAGGCACATCATCGCCGGCGGAGGACGGGAACCAGGACGGCGGCACGCCCGTCCAGGAAGCCGCACCACACCGCTGACCAGCAGCAACCCGGACCTGCGGCGCGCTGCCGCACGCCTCAGGCGTCCCGGCGGCGGCGGGCTGTAAGCAGCCGCGGGCACCGTACTGGCGCCACGCGGCCAGGAAGGGTACAGGCAGGCGAGCCCGAGGCAGAGCCCGCCTGCCAGCGCGGCCCCGCTCCCAGCCTGGCGCAGGCGCCTGACCGGGCGTCTGGTCCGGCAGCTGTAAGACTTCCGTAAGCACGTTCCGTGTCGCTGAGGCTGCAGCGGGTGCAGATTAGGTGTGAGAGCGCGGAGCCTCCGCAGATCGTCACCGCCGGGGAACTGACCAGCCACGAGCAGACGTCACGGGAGAGGCCCATGGGACGGAAACGGCGAGTCCTGACCCCGGAACGGTCAGCTGTCCACCGCTGGGGCGCAGACCTGCGCGCCCGCCGCGACGAGCGCGGGCTTTCCCTGGCCGGGCTGAGCCGGCTGGCCCGGTACGACGCCAGCTACCTTAGCCGTCTGGAGCGCGGTGACCAGTTCGCCACGCTCCCGGTCGCGCAGGCCTGCGACCGGGTCCTGGGTGCCGGGGGCGCGCTGGTCAGGTCCTGGCAGGCGGCTGACCGTGAACGCCGCCGCGCCGCCGATGGTCCCGGTACGGGCGCGGCCGGCCAGGCGGCCAGCGGCGGCTATCTCGTCGGTGAGGCGGATCTGCAGCTGGTCACGGTGATGCCGCTGCACGCTGTCACCGCCATGTACGGCGAGCAGGGGCTGCGGGCCCGGTTCGCCGCGGAGATGGCGCGGTTCCCGGACCCGGCCGGCCGCGAGCAGGCCGCGCGGGCGCTGCAGCTGGCGGGGGAACTGCATGCCGCCGACCGCCGCCAGCGTGAGCCGTACGTCAATCACCTGCTGCGCGTGGCGCTGCGGATCATGTGCCACTACGGCGTCGACGACATCGACGTGATCTGCGCCGCGCTGCTCCACGACGCGGTCGAGGATCATGCCGACGGCCTGGCCGCGGGCGGCCGGGCCGGCGCGGTGGCCGCGCTTGCCGCGAGTTTCGGCCCGCGGGCCGCCGGCCTGGTCGACGCGGTCACCAACCCCGATTGGCTGCCCGGCGTCGACCGCGACCAGCAGTACCGGGCGCACGTCGCGGACAGCCTGGCCGCCAGCCCGTGGGCGCGGGTGATCAAGGCGTCGGACTTCACCGACAACGGGGTCGGCCTGATCCACACCAGCGGGCCCAAGGCTGCCCGGCTCGCGCGCAAGTACGCGCCGCTGGTCCCGGTGCTGGCCAGCCTCATCGCCCGCCCGGACACGCCCCTGCCGCCCCCGGTCAAGGCGCGCATCCTCGGCCAGTTCGTCGCCGCCCAGGAACGATTCGCCGTCATCGCCCGTGCCGCGGCCAGCGGTACGGGCGGCCCCGCTGCCCCGCAAGGCTGATGCCCCGGAGGCGGCGGCAGCGCGGAGTTCGCTTTTGGCCATATCCAGGCCCTGACTGCCTGCCCCGCCGCCCTTGCGGCGACGTCCGGAATCTGCTATAGGCAGCAGCCCGGTTTAGCCGGCCGTCCTTGGGGCCCTGCGCCCCGCAGCCGGCGGGGGCCGGGACCGGCCGCCACGGCCAGGATGTCCCAGGCAGGCGGTGCCGCGCCGCCCGCGGCTGGCCCGCTGGCTCCCGCTCCCGCCCGGCGGCGCGCAGGGCCCCCGCCCCGGGTGGGACGCCGCCGGCCGCGGAGGGCCGGGGCTGCGCGGCCGTGTTCCCGCTGCCCGGCATGCCGTCTATATGGCCAGCTCAGGTGGCCATATCCGCTCTCTTGTGCGCGGCTGGCGGCATCCCGAATCCTGGGTGATAACCAACCCGCCCGGATACGGCAAAGGGGTCTTACCGATGGTCAAGGTGAAAGTCGCATCGGAACACTGCCTGACGCTGGCATCCGCTGCCAGCCGGCACGCCCCCGCGGCGCACACCCCCGGCCACGCGGCGCTGTGGCTGGCCGTGACCGGGCTTGTGGCGGCGTGGTTTGCGGTCTACCGGGTGTCGCTGTGGCTGCACCCGTTCACCCTGTGCCGCCGCTGCGGCGGCAGCGGCATCACCGCCGGCTTCCTTCCCTGGACACGGGCGTTCTGCCGCAAATGCGACGGCCGCGGGCTGGTGCCCAGGCTCGGCACGATGACCGCCGGCCTGTGGGGACGGTACCCGCGGTGACGGCCGGCTCCCCGGTACCGGCGGCCCGGATCGCCTGCCGCGCTCTCCGGCGAGGGACATCCGCCGGCTCCCGTGCGGATGCGGGCACCCGGAACGGCCCAGGCTCCCCCGGCAGCCCTCGCGGGGGCAGGTGCTGCCTGGTGAGCCGGCCGCCAGGCCACGGCGGCGGCACCGCGCCGGCGGCCACGCGCGCGCATCCGGCCGCCGGGCTCCGGGCCGCCGTCCCGGGCCCTCGGGCCATCATCGGAACCGCCTCTCAGCCCCGGCAGGCCGGGCTGGCCGCCGCGGTCATGCTGGCCAGCGCCGCCGGCCTCGCGCCCAGGGCAGGATCTCGCCCGGCCCCCGCCGCCCGGTACCGGGAACCGGCCAGGCCCCGCCCGGACCTGTGCCCTACGCCTGTCCTGTCCGCCACGATGCTGCCTTCCGCGGCGGCCGGGTCCCGGGCCGCCGGGCTGGCTCCCGGCGCCGGCGGCGGATGACGTTGGCGGGCCATGCCCGGTCGCGCCGCGCCGGCCGCCGGCCGGCGACTCCGGGCCTGCGCCGGGCGGGCGGGAGCAGGGTGCGGCCGGCGGCGGGCGTGCTGCTGGTGGTGGCGGTGTGCGCGCTGGTGCTTGCCGGGGGGCGGGTGCGGGCCGGGAGCCGGGAGCCTGTCCTGGCGCTGGCCCGGCTGGTGGCGGCGGGGCAGGTGATCACCGCCTCCGACCTGCGGGTCGTGGATGTCAGCGCGGCCGGCCCGGTGTCCCTGGTCCCGGCCTGGCGGCAGGCCCAGGTGGCGGGCCGCACCGCGACGGCTAGCCTGCCGGCGGGCAGCCTGCTGGCCGCCGGCGACGTCGGCGCGCCGTCCCCGGGCCGGGGCCAGGCGTGGCTGGGCGTCGCGCTGCTGCCGGGCCGCTACCCGCCCGGCCTGGCACCCGGGCAGCACGTCGGCGTGCTCGCGGCCCCCGCGCCCGGCAGCGGCGGCCACGCGCCCGCGCGGGTGGCCGGGTACGGGGTGGTGCTGTCGGTCACCGCCGCCCCGGTGCCGGGCGGGGCGACGGTGGTCGAGCTTGAACTGCCGCGGGATGTGGTGCCGCAGGTCGCCGCCGCCAGCGCGGCCGGGCGGGTCAGCCTCGCGGTGATCCCGGCGGGCAGGTGAGAGCCGATGCAGCCGACCGCGCCGGACCCGGGAACGGCGCCCCCGGATGCCGCCGGGGCCGCCCCGGCCGGGGCGCGGGACCCCGCGAGCAGGCTGCTGACCAGCCGCCGCAGCGGCGGCCACCGCCGGCTGCGGTGGCGTCACCGTGCACGCCGCCGCCTGCGCACCGCGCGGCCGGGGCAGCACCGGGGAACCCCCGCCAGCGCGCGGCGGCTGCGGGCGGCTGCCGACGTCACCGGGGCAGCGGTCTTGCTGGCGGCCCTGCCCTGGGGGCTTGACCGGCTGGCCGGCCCGCCGCTGCCCGGGCACTGGCCCGGCTGGCAGCAGGTGCGGGAGTTCCTGGCCAGCCCGCTCAGCGGCGGCACGGCCCTCACGGTGCTGGCCGGCGCGGCCTGGCTGCTGTGGGCTGTCTTCGCGGCCGCGGTGATCGCCGAGGTCACCGCCGTGGCCTGCGGCCGGCCCGTCCCGCGGCTGCCCGCGATCGCCCCGGTCCAGGCCCTGGCCGCGACGCTCGCCGGGACCGTCGTCCTCACCGCGCTGCACCTGCCCAGGACCGTGGGCCGGGCCGCCCAGCCTCCGCACGCGGTGCCGACCGCCACCGTCACGACCGCCGGCCCGCTCCTGCCCGGGGGCGCCGCAGGCGGAGCCGGCCTGCCGGGCATCGCCGCCTGGTTCCCCGGCACCGCCGGGGACCGGCCCCCGATCCTCTGGCTGGACGCGGCCCGCGCCGCCGGGACATCCGGGCGAGCGCGACCGGACGACCTGGTGCACACCGTCGTGGCGGGCGACACCCTGTGGGACCTGGCCCGCGCATATCTGGGCAGCGGGGACCGCTGGCACGAGATCTACGACCTCAACCGCGGCAGGCCGCAGCCCGGCGGGGGAACCCTCACCGACCCCGCCCGGATCTACCCCGGCTGGGACCTGCTGATCCCCGCCGCCGGCCCGCACCCCCCGCACGGCCGCCGGAACCCTCCCGGCGCCGGCCGCCCGGCCCGGCACCCCCGCCCGCCGGCGCCGGCCGCCACCGGCTCACCCGGCCCGGCGCGCAGCACCCCGGCCGCCGGGCGGCCGGGCGCCCGCCCGCCCGTCCCCCCGGCCGGGGTACGGCTGCCGTCCGGGGCGCTGATCGGACTGGGCACCGCCGTCGTGGTCAGCACCGCCGTCGCCCTGGCCCGCATCCACCGCCGGCGCCGCTACCGGCCCGGCACGGTGCTCACCTCCAGCCTCGAATCAGCCGGGTCGCCGCCCCCGGTCATCACCGCCCTGGACCGCGCGGCCCGCACCCCCGCCACGGGGACACCCCCGGCAGACGGCACCGGCCCGTACGGCACCGACCTGGACCTGGACCTGGACCTGGACCTGGACGAGCCCTACGGGCAGCCCCTCCCCGGCCCCCGCGAAGCCGGGCGGGCCGCCGCTGCCCCCGCGGCCCGCCTGATACCGCGGCAGCCGCCTGGCCAGCACGGCGGCTTGCCGGCCCCGCGCGGCCCGGTCCCGATCGGCATCCGCGGCGGCCAGGAGATCACCGCCGATCCCGCCGTCCTCGGCGGCCTCGGCCTGACCGGGCCGGGGGCACCAGCCGCCGCCAGGGCCATCCTGGCCGGCCTGCTGGCCCGGCCGCCGCGCGGCCAGGACGGCACGCCAGCCCAGATCATCATCCCGGCCGCCGACGCCGCCCGGCTCCTCCCCAGCCCCGCAGGGCAGCGGGCGCACCCGCCCATCCGCGGCGTCCTGGTGCCGCCCGCACTGGACACGGCGCTCGATGAGGCCGAAGCCATGATCGTCCGCCGCGCCCGGACCGCAGACGGCGACGACGGCCCGCAGCCGATCGCGGTGGTGCTGGCCGCCGCCCCCGGCCCCGCCGCCGCGCAGCGGCTGGCTGGCATCACCCGAGCCGGCCGCGACCTCGGCGTCGCCGCCATCCTGCTGGGCGAATGGCCGCACGGCACCACCTGCCACATCACCCCCGGCGGCCTGATCAGCAGTGTCACGCCGCCCGAGGCTGACCTTGCCGGGGCCGAGGCCTACCACCTCGAAGCTGCCGACTTCGCCGCCATCCTCGCGCAGCTGGACCAGGCCCGCCAGATCCCCGGCGACGACGGCCCGGCCGCGCCCGGCCCGCCGGAAACAGCACAGCCGCACCTCCTCAGCGCAACATGGGCCCCCGGACCCGGCCAGGTGACGGCGCCACGCCGCCCCGGGCAGCAGCAGCCGTCGGCAGGCGCAGCCGGGCAAGGCGCCGGCCCCGGACCCGCGGGCACGCCGGTCCAGATCAGCGTGCTCGGCCCCCTGCAGATCACCGCCGGCGGCCGCGAGATCGGCACCGGGCTGCGCAAGGCCCGCGAACTGCTCGCCTTCCTGACCGTCCACGGCGCCGGCGGCGCCACCGGCGAGGCCATCAGCGAGGCGCTGTGGCCCGGGGCGCCGCCCGGGCACGGCACCCGGCAGCGCAACATCGCGCTGCGCAAGGCCCGCGAGCTGCTCCGCGGCGCCACTGGCCTGACCACCCCGATGTGGATCACCCTGACCGCCGGCCGGTACCGCCTGGACCCGGCCCTGGCCGGCGCCGACCTGTGGCAGTTCCAGGCCGCCCTGGAGGCCGCCCGGATCGCCGGCGACGACCAGGCCTGCCTGGCCGCGCTGCGCCAGGCGGTCGCCTGCTACCGGGGGCCGCTGGCTGACGGCGCCGGCTACGACTGGGCCGAGCCGTACGCCGAGACTGCCCGCCGCCGCGTCCTGGACGCCTGGGCGCGCATCGCCGAGATCCTCCAGCCCGCCGACCCCGAGCAGGCGCTGTCCGCGCTGGAGGCCGCCCTGACCCACGACCCCTACAACGAGTACGCCTACCAGCAGATCATGCGGCTGCAGGCCGCAGCAGGCCGCGCCGGCGCCGTCCGGCGCACCCTCGCCCTGCTGGAAGCCCGGCTCAGCGAGCTGAACATCACGCCGGGCGCCAGCACCCGCCAGCTCGCCGCCGCCCTGCTGGGCACCGCAGAACCACCCGGCAGCAGCAGCAGAAGCAGCGGCGGCGGCCAGCGGAGACCGTCTCCAGGGCCGCAGCCCCCCGCCGGGCAGGATGAGCGGCGCAGTGGGTAACCCCGCACCGGAACGAGCCCCTCCCGGCAGCCGCCCCGCCCCCGGCTCGACCCGCCGCCCGCAGCCACGCTACCGTCACCACGCCGGGATCGAGCCCGCCCCGCACGGGGCAGCGCGACCGCCCGGCCGGCGGTGCCAGCCGGCATTCAGGATTCCGGTAGCCCTGCGCTCTGAATGGCAGACGGGCATCGCCAGGCACGTGCGCTTCGTGCCGCCCAGCGGCGGCCAGCGATCGCCACCGGACGATCCCGTACACCGCACGCTGAATGCAGCCCCGCCGGCATCTTCAGCGCGGTTTCGCCGGCACTGCCGGCGCCGCCATCAGGTGGCAGCACGCATCACGCGGCCAGCCCCGTCACCGCGCCCGCCGCCGAAGGCCCTGCGCCGGAGCGGGAGAGGCCGCAGCGGCAAAGCCGGACCGGCCGTCATTCCGCACCGCCAGCTATTCCGTACTCCTTTACGTATACCTGCCGACACCGGAACCCCCCGCACCCGGGGAATGCGCAGGCAGTGCCCGGAATAAACCTTCGCGTGAACTCCCAGACTTATATACGCGCACAGCTCGTAAAACAATAGTAATCGGCGCGCCAGGCAAATGATGTCGTGTATTTATTTTTCTCTGTGGTGGCCCTCTTCGTGTATGTATATTCCCGTCCGTCAACCACCTCCCCTCCCGGCCAGGACCTCCCCCCGGCGGTGCCCGCGAGGTCGTACGGCCAGGCAGGCGGGCCGCGCGAGGCGGCCGGCGGCGGGCGGGGAAAGGCGGGGGCAAAAGGCGGCCGGCGCGCCGCAAAAAGGCGCGACAGCGGACGGTACCGGTGCCCGCGGCTGTCCGTGACGAATTGCGCGAGTCGCCCCGGAAATTGGCGCGGAAATTCCCGAATTCGAGGCGGAATGGCGTTGACTCCTGCCAAAAAGGCGAGCTAGCGTCGTTGTTGTACCCGGAAATACCGGGGGGAAATTCCCCGGCAAATTAAATCCCGGGTAATGGCGAAAAGCGTGCGTACGCCAATGCCGGCCTATATTCCGCCTCGCCTTTACGGAGGTAATCCCGATGACCACCCCCGCCGCCCCCGCCGCCGCCCCGAAGGGCCGGCTCGGCAACGGCCAGCTGCGCCGCCAGGTAGCCGAGTACCTCGCCGACAACCCCGGACCCCAGAAGGTCGGCGAGATCGCCAAGGCCCTCGGCAAGTCGGCCGGCGCGGTCGGCAACGCGCTGACCACCCTGGCCGGCAACGGCGAGGCCGACCTCGTACCCGGCAAGCCGATCCGCTACGAGGCGAACTCGGCCACCGCCGCCGCAGCCGCCGCCATCGCGCCCAGGGCACCCCTTCCGCCCAAGCCGGCCCCCGCCCCCGAGCCGGCCGCCCCCGCCCCGGCACCGTCGCCTGCCCCCAAGCCGGCCTTTACCCCCAAGCCGGCTGCGGCCGGCCCGGTGACCCGCCCGAACGGGCAGGTCTACCAGCCGCGGGCGCTGGCCGGGATGCCCGATGTCGAGGTCCTGCGCAGGCTGCGGGCGGACTCGGTGCCGGCCCTGCTGGAGGGGCCGCCCGGTACCGGGAAGACCTCGCTGATCGAGGCGGCCTTCGGCGATGACCTCATCACGGTGGCCGGCGACGGCGACACCACGGCCGCGGACCTGGTCGGCGAGTACACCCAGAACCCCGACGGCACCTTCGCCTTCATCTACGGGCCGCTGGTGCGGGCGATGCAGGAGGGGAAGGTCCTTTTCCTGGACGACGCGACCCTGATCTCGCCGGCGGTGCTGGCGGTCGCCTACCCCGCGATGGACGGCCGGCGCGAGGTCACCGTCAAGGCCCACAAGGGCGAGGTGATCAAGGCGGCCGACGGCTTCTACGTAGTAGCCGGCCACAACCCCGGGGTCCACGGCGCGATCCTCACCGAGGCCCTGTCCAGCAGGTTCAGCTGCCAGGTCAAGGTCTCCACCGACTACGACCTCGCCCGCGCCCTCAAGATCGACCCCCGCGCCATCCGCGCCGCCAGGGACCTCGCCGCCCGGCAGGCCAGCGGCGAGATCGGCTGGGCACCCCAGCTGCGCGAGCTGCTCGCCTTCGCGAAGATCGCCGGCATCCTCGGCGAGGACGCCGCCATCGCCAACCTGGCCGGCATCGCCCCCGGGGAAGACGCCGACGCCGTCGCCGAGGCGGTAGCCAAAGCCTTCGCCCGCAAGACGGTCGCCCCCCTCGCCCTCGGCCGCCAGATCTAGCCCCGCCCCTGCTCCCGGAAAGGACCGCCCGCCATGTCCGCCACCGCCACAGCCCCCGCCGCCCCCGCCCCCGCCTGGCTCGCCGCCCCCGCCGGCGACTGGAAGACCCTCTCGGCCGCCATGACCGCCGAGGTCCCCGCCATCGCCGGCCGCCCGGTCCCGGTCGCCTGCGCCCCCGGGGCGGGCCTGGGCAGCCCCGCCTGCTACCTGCGCGACATCCCGGTCATCGAGGTCGACGGCGACCTGCTGGAGGCCGACCCCGACGACTGCGACCCCGCCATCCCCGCCGACCGCGAGCGGTACCCGGTCACCTGGGGCGCCCTGATCCACGAGTGCGCCCACGCCGCCCACACCCAGGTCCGCATCCCCGGCGAGCGGCGGGCGAACTGGTGCCAGGCCGCCCGCCAGCTGGAGGAGTCCCGCATCGAGGCCCGCCAGGCCGGCCGCCGCCCCGGCGACCGCCGCTGGCTCCGCGCCTGCGCTGCCAAGCTCATCCTCGCCGACTTCACCGCCGCCGGCGCCGAGCCCGCCGGCCCCCGCGAGGCCGGCGCCGCCGCCGCCCTCCTGCTGGCCCGCGAGGACGCCGGGATCCTCGAGCCCGCCGAGACCGCCCCGGTCGCCGCCAAGGTCGAGGCCGCCATCGGCACGGAGAACCTCGGCCGCCTGCGGGCCACCTGGCGGGAGTTCCACGCCACCGCCGACGACGACCTGCGCACCCGGACCACCCTCGCCCGCCGCTGGTGCCGCATCCTCGGCCTCGACCCCGACGCCGCCCCGCCCGCCCCCCTCATCATCACCATCGGCTCCGAGCTCGCCAAAGCCCTCGCCAGGGCCATCGAGGTGATCGCCGAAGCGGTCGCCGCCGACTTCGCCCCGCCGCCGCCCCCCTTCCCGCCCGACGCCGCTGACAAGCGCGAGCACGAGAAGGCCGTCCGCGGCAACGCCGAGCGGGCCGCCCGCGAGGTCTTCGGCCGCAAGGCCCGGCCCCGGGCGGTCACCGGCACCCGCGACCCCCACCAGGACGAGGCCGCCGCCGCCCGCCGCCTCACCCGCGCGCTGCGCGAGGCCACCGCCGGGGAACGCGCCACCGTCACCGTCACCTCCAAGATCCCGCCCGGCCGCCTCCGCATGGGCAAGGCACTCGCCGGCAAGGCCCAGCGCGCCGCCGGGGCGATCCCGACCGCCGAGCCCTTCACCCGCACCCGCAGCCGCCGGGTCCCCGCCCCGCCGCTGCGGGCCGGGATCGCCTGCGACATCTCCGGCTCCATGGGCGCCTTCGCCGGCCCGGTCGCCTCGGCCGCCTGGATCCTCGCCCGCGCCGCCGGGCACCTGCCCTCGGCCCTGACCGCGAGCGTGCTGTTCGGCAAGGGCGTCTACGCCCTCACCCGCCCCGGCGAGAGGCCCGCCCGGGTCACCGACTTCCGCGCCACTGCCAGCACCGAGAGCGCCTGCCGCGCGATCGACGCCCTCGACGGCGCCCTCGGCCTCGCCAGCCCAGGCACCGCCCGGCTGCTGGTCATCGTCTCTGACGCCATGTTCGTAGCCGCCGGCGAGCCCGCCGGGGTCCAGCAGCGCATCACCCGCCTGCACCGCGCCGGCTGCGGCGTCATCATCCTCACCCCCCGGGGCTACGCCGCCATCTGCAAGTACACCGACTGCCAGGTCACCGAGGCCGCCAGCCCCGCCGACGCCATCGACGCCATCGCCCGCGCGGCCACCCGCGCCCTGACCGCCTAGCCCACCCCCGGGGGCGGGCCGCCCGGCCCGCCCCCAGCCCCCCGCGAAAGGAGCTGACCGCCATGACCAGCACCGCCGCCACCGGCATCAGCCACGACCAGCAACCAGGAAGAAGCGACATGGACGAGCACCAGCGCGAGGAGTACCTGCGGACCGCCTACCGCGCGGCGGACCAGGAGTGGCGCGCCGTCAGCGAGGCGGCGCACCGCCCCTCGCCCGAAGACCTGGCAGCCGCCTACCAGCGCGCCCGCGACGCCGCGCTCGCGGCACTCACCGAGGCGGGCCTGGACGGTGACGAGGCCCTCGCCCTCGCCGAGCGCGCGGCACGACAGCAGGACGACGAGAGCGAGGTGCCCGTCCACTACGCGAGCAGGTACCCCGCCCACGTGGGCAGCATCTCATGGCACCTGCTGGCCGACGGCTACACCATCACCTGGGCACCCGCCCCGGCCGGGTGCAGCCTCACCCTCGACAGGCACGGGCCGCGCGGCGAGCACGCCGCCTACCGCGGCGACGGCCACACCATGCAGCGCGCCTGGGATGAGGTCCGGGCGCAGCTCGGCCACGGCGGACCGCAAGCCGCCGCCAGCAGCACCCGCGAGGCACCCGGGTCCCCGCGCGGCAGCGACCGCCTGTACCGCGTCGTGCAGTACTACGACGCATGGCCGTTCCAGAACGACTCCCGCGTTCCGCGCGGCAGCAAGAGCCGCAGGCGGACGGACACATTCCGGACGCTCGGGCCGGTCAAGGACCGGCTCGCGCGGGCCAACGGCCATGCGAAGTACCAGCGCCGCAACGGCGGGGACTGGTCAGCGTTCATCGCCATCGCCGAGCAGCTGACCGATGACGGCTGGCAGCCGATAGACGTGGACCTCCAGGAATACCCCGCCGACGCCACCGATGCCGGCGCCCGCGCCGCCACCCGCGCCCTCAACGCCTAGCCCTGCCCCGGGAGGGGCGCAGGCGCCCTCCCGGCACCCGGAATGAAAAGGAGAAGACCGTGAACGACGACCGCATCACCTGCCGCCAGCTCGGCCAGCTCATCGATGGCCGCGACCGGCCCGCCGCCCACGCCATCGAGAACGCCGCCCGGGGACTCAACGCCGCCGAGCAGGCCATCCGCCAGAACGCCGCCATGATCCGCGCGAAGCTCGGCGAGACCGGGCAGCGCCCCGGCCACGGCCTGAGCCTCAACGACCTCGGCGAGCTCCAAGCGCATGCCCGCCGACCTCGACGGGGCCGTCACGCTCCGCCAGCACCACTGGCAGGTCCTCGGCGCCCTGCTCACCGAAGCCGAGCTGGACTCCCTGCAGCCCGATGCGCCGCCCGCCCCCTGACCAGCCCCGCCTTGCCCGCCAGACCCGCGACAGGAGAACAGACCTCATGGACCGCCCCGCGATCGTGATCCGCGACATCCACCACTACGGCGACGACCTCACCGTGCCCGAAGCCACCGCCCGGCTCTGCGGCGGCGGCCAGGTCACCGTCACCGTCACCGTCCCAGCCCTGCCCGAAGGCGACCCGCGCGGCAACCCGCGCCACGGCTCCGGCATCACCGTCAGGCCCGCCCTCGGCGGCCAGCCGGAACTGCCGCCGGAGATCTCCTGGGAAGCACGCACCTTCGAAACCCCCGACCGCGCCGCCCTGTTTGCCGAGGCGCTCGCCCTGGCCAGCCAGCTTGCCGGCCTCGCCGGCCTCGGCGGCGGGCAGGCTGTCTCCGGCCGGGCAGCGGTGATCGGGGCCGCCCACGGGCGGGACGCCGCCCGGCGCGCCCTCGCCCGCGCCACGCCCGCCGCCTGCCGCGACATCACCGCCCGGATTGATGCCGCCGATCCCATGGTCTACGACCTGTACCCCACGCCCGCGCTGTCGGGCCAGCACGGCATCCGCTACGAAACCCTCGACCTGGCCGACGACCTCGGCCTGAACCTGCCCGAGGACCTCAACCTCAGCCCGGCCGACGACCACGCGCTGGCCGCAGCCGAGAACGCTTACTTCACCGCCGCCGGCGAAGCCTTCTGGGCCGAGGCCGAACGCATCGCCCGCGACCGCGCCGCCCAGCACCCCGGTACGAGCAGCCAGCGTAGCGAGGCATGAACCCCGGGCGGGCAAAAGCCCGGACACCGCGACCCTCATCGGGAAAACTAGCCAGAAGGAGCAGACTCCCGTGGCCTCATACAAGCTGAACCACTTCACGACGGCCGACGCGCAAGCCCTGGCCGGCAAGACCGCGGACATCACCGCCTGGGACGACGACGAGCTGAAGACCAAGGTCACCTACCCCGGCGCCGGGGTCACCGGCATCATCGTCCCTACCGGCCCGCACCTGGTCATCGAGACCGCCGGAGCCGTGATCACCGACGCCCGGACAGGCGAGCGACTGGGCACCCGGCCGCCCGTTCCCGAGCTGCACGTCTGGCTCACCTGGGTCTGCGAGGTCGCTAACGTCCGCGGCAGGTTCGAGCGCGGTGACCGCGTCGCCTTGGAGTTCACCGATGACCCGCACACCCGGCTCCGGCCCGGCGACGAGGGAACCGTCACCCGCTACGACCCGAAACTCGGTCAGCTGGACGTCAACTGGGACAGCGGAAGCACCCTGGCCATGCTCCTGAACGACGGAGACCGCGTCCACCTGGTCACCGCCGCCCCCGGGGCCGGGGAAGCCGGGAAGGAGCCGGGCCAGTGAGCGCCTCTTCTCCGCAGCCCGCAGCCCTGGAGGCCGCGCTGCGCCAGGCCGGGGACCTCGGCCGCTGGCACGGCCGGGCAGCGGTGTACTGGCAGGTCGGCGACACCAGCAGCGGCCGGGAGTTCTACCAGGAGCTGCTGCGCGGCATCGCCAGCGCCGACCCCGCGATCACGGGCCTGTACGAGGTACCCGATCTGACCGCCCGCTGGGACTACGAGCGCGCCAGCCTGGCCGCCGACCTCGGCCTGGCCGACGGCGACCCGGGCCTGGACGAGGCCGCCGAGGCGTTCCTGGGCGCCGCCCGCGAGGAGTTCTGGCTGGAGGCCGCCCGGCTGGCCCGCCGCCGCCTGGCACCCGGGGACGCGGACGAGGACGGCACCGAGCCGGAAAACCCCGGGGACGGCGAGGCCGCCCCGGACTGGCGGCAGGACATCTCCGACCCCGCCACCGGCCTGAGCAGGCTGCTGTCCGAGCGGTGCGGGACCTGCATCCTGCGGCCCGGCGACCCCATGTACCTCGGCCCCGAGCGGACCGCCGCGTTCATCCGGCAGGTCCTCGACGCCGGCTCTTACGTCGTGTGCCACCAAACGCTGACGTACGGCGACTTCCCGGACTACGGGCCGGCGATCTGCCGCGGGTTCTTCGACTCCTACCGTGACCGGAGCCGCGACCTGCTGATCTTGCAGGCGGGCCGCCGCCTGACCGAGGTCCCGCCCCCGCTCGTCGCCAAAGCGGCGGAACTCGGCCGCGACGCGGGCAAGGCCGCCGCCGGCTGGGTGTCCGGCGGGAACACGCCCGAGGAAGAGTACCAGCGGGTGCTGCGCGGCATCGAAGAGGGCGACCCCGCCGTCCTCGGCGCGACCGAGCCGCCCGCGATCGGCCCCGGGGCCGGGTACGACCAGGACGACCTCGCCCGCGACCTCGGCATCGAGCCCGGCGACCGCGCCCTGGCCCGGGCCGTGTCCGCCTACGCCGGCGCCTTCTGGCAGGAAACCGAGCGGGCCGCCCGCGACCACGCCGGCTAGAACCAGGCACGGCCTCAATCACGAGACCCGGCGAAAAGCAGTGCCCGGCAAAAAGGGGAGCCGCGCGGGAAAAGAATACGGCAATACGGAGATGCGGCGGGAGATAAACCTCGCGAGGTGTTCCCGGGAGGTTCCCGTTAAAGTCTTTCCATGAGTCCGCGGATGCCTGAGCTGAGCCTAGTGCCAGGTGGAGACAGGTCCGGCCAGGCTCCGGCGCGCATTGATCCCGCTTGTGCCGGGCGGGGAGCTCATCGTTTCCGGCAGGAGCGGAAAATATCTGCGGAGCGGCTTGACTTCATATCCGGTGCAGAGCGATTGTCGTCCAGAAATAACCGGACGCAGGCAAATCGGAATGCCGCCGGAAATGAAATGGAGCCACGAAATGGCACGCACGAAGACCAGCCCCGACACCGCCCACAGCGCCGCGCACGCCGCCCCGGACCCCGCCTCGGCACCCGGTACCGGACCCGCCGCCGGCCGCCCGGCAGCGGCCGTCCACGCCGCGCTGGCGGCCAACCCCGGCAGCGCCGTCACGGTCATCGCGGACGCCGCCGGGACCGGCAAGCCCGCCGCCCGCGCCGCCCTGCTGGAGATGGAGAAGGCCGGCACCGCCACCCGCATCAAGGGCGCCAAGCCCGGCATCCCGGACACCTGGACCCTCGCCGAGCCCGCGCCGGCCGCCGCCGGCCCGGCAGCAGGCCCGCAAGCCGGGCAGCCCGGCCAGCCCGACCAGGACCCCGCCGGCAGCCCGGACGGTGCCGCCGAAGACGAGACGGCCGGCGGTACCGGGCAGGACCGCACTGCCGAAGTCGGCCACCCCGCGCCACAGGACGGCGACGACGCCGAGGCCGACGCCCCCGCTGCGCCCGACCCGGAGACGGCGGAGTCCGGGCCGCGCGACGCCGCCGCTGAAGACAACCACGAGGACGCCGTCCCGGACGAGCAGGACGACAAGGCCGCGCCGGGCGGCGACCCGGACGACGGCGACGCCCCGGACGACGAGGACGCCCCGTCGGACGCCGGCGCGCCGGACCCGGCCCTCGTCACGGACCTGACCGGGCACCTCGACCAGATCCGGGCCGCCGCCGACGCGGCCGGGCTGGTCTTTACCGTGAGCGGGGACTTGAAGACCGTGCTGGCGGGCCTGGACGAGATCTACGAGCAGGCTGCCCAGGCGCGGCGGGCGCTGAAGGCCGCGATCGGCGGGCGGAAGGCCCCGGCCGTCCGGCCCGGCGGGCTGCGCGACAAGGTGCTGGCTCACCTGGACGAGCACCCGGACAAGGAGTTCACCCCGCACGAGATCCACAAGGTGCTCGACCACAGCTCCGGCGCGATCGCCAACGCCCTGGAGACCCTGGTCAAGCTCGGCGAGGCCGAGGTGGCCACCGAGAAGCCGCGCCGGTTCCGCCGGGCTGCCGGGCCGGCCGGTGCCGCCCCCGAGGCGGACGGCGCGGACGGGACGGACGGCGCGGAGCAGGACGGTACCGACCTGGCGGGTGCCGCGTGACCACCCCCCAGGGCAGCCGGGGCGGCAGCGTGCCGCCCCGGCTCCCCGCCGCCGGCAAGCCGCAGCAGTGGTTCACGCTGCGGCCCTGGGTGTTCGACGTCACCCTGGCGGGCGTGCTGCTGCGCGCCGCGCCGCGCCCGCCCGTGCCGATCCCGGTCGAAGCCTGGGCATGCGCCTACGGGCTGGCCGGCGAACCCGGCGGCGGGCGGCACGCCGTCTCCCTGATCGGCCCCGGCCCGGACTTCAGCCCCGGGTACGCCATGACCACCGACCCCGGCGAGCCGGTCATCCTCGCCACCCTGGCCGGCGCCGACGGCGAGCTGACGCCGCTGCTGATCGACGGCTGCCACCGCCTGTACAAGGCCGCCGTGACCGGCCGGGCGGAGATCCCGGCCTTCGTGCTCACTGCCGCCGAGACCCTGCTCATCCGCAGCGACGCGGTCCTCGGCCCGCCCCGCCCGGCGCAGCCCCCGGGCACCGCACAACACCCGCACCACCCCGACGGAGGCGATCCCCGATGCTGACCGGAATCAGCACGAGAACCAGCACCCCGCAAGAAGACGCCGAGCCGTGGCCCGGCGGAAGCGCCCGGCCGGTCCTGGCCTACCTCACCGGCACCCTCGGCATGACCGCAGCCGCCGCCCGGGAACTGCTGAAGGCGGCGCGCACCGCGCAGGCCGAGGCCGGGCCGGGCGCGCTCGCCGACTATCCCGTCCCGGGCGGCGACGCCCACCTGCTGATCCACTACGCGCCCGGCAGCCGCTCCTACAGGTTCAAGCTCACCGCCCCGGAGAACGAGGTACCGCCAGGCACTAACCCGGAACCGGGCACCGCGCCCGGGAACCAGCCAGACGGGCCGTCGGGCGGCCGGGGAACGCCGGACGGCAGCCCAGCCGGGGACGCCGGCAGCGCGCCCGCACCCGGGCGGCCGGCCCCGCCAGGGCCGGCGAAGATCACGGTCACCATCTGGCACAACGTCGCCTTCGACGGGCAGGGGCGGCATACCGCCATGCTGGACGGCTACCAGCCCGGCGACCCCGTGGTCCGCGTCTTCGCCTACCAGGCCGACCCCGGGCGGCCGGCGGAGGAGATTGCCGACGAGGCGTTCGACATCTTCACCGGCTATCCGAGGGACGCCGTCGGCGCGGACCTGGCCTGCGCCTACGACGGGCGCAGGCTCCGGCCGCTGGCGGCCGGGGACGTCGTGGCGGTCGGCGACGTGCTGCTGGCGGTCGCCCGGCCCGCCGGCTGGGAGCCGGTCACCGGCCCGCTGACCGAGGTCCGCACCCGTGAGTACGGCACGAACCCCCTGCCGGACCCCAGCTGGCTCCCTGGCGCTAGCACGCGGGCCGCCCTGGTCCCCGCGATCCGGCCCGGGGCCGGGTGCGGATCACGATCGCCCGGCCGGCCGTCCGGCACCGAAGGAGAACCGGCATGACAGCGCGCGAGGGAGAACAGCGCCCGGTGAAGCCCGTGTACCTCAGCGGAGTCCTGACGGTCGAAGCCGAGCTGTCAACCGGGCGCCTGTACGACGGCTCGGCGCACGCGGAAAACGCCTCGCGTGTCCTCGTCGCGCTGGTTTTCATCGGCGGCGCGGCGATGCTGTTCACGGAGGACGAGAGCGGCCAGCTCACAAGGCTCCGCATTCCGGGACCCGAGTTCCTCCGCCTTACCGATGACGCTGCGGGCAAGCTCGCCCGGTCGCGACAGCAGCCCCCGTCTCATTCCGCCGCTCCGGCAGCGAAGGAGTACCGCGATGGCTGTCCTTGAATCCCGTGACTACCGGGCCGCCCGCGAGCGGCTCAAAGCCAACCCGGTCATCGCCATGATGGCGGCCGGGGTGGTGACCGTGCCGCTGGCCGAGCTGGCCGACGAGGACGGGACGCCCCGCTCCCACCTGATGAACCAGGCCAACCGCGGCTTCGACGACGCCGAGGCGCGCAACGCGGGTAACCCCGCCTACGAGCCGTACCCGAAGGATGCGCACCGGCACCTCGGGCTGATCACCGAGGCCGTCCTCGCCGAGCGCGCGGCCATGCGCGCGGCGGTCGCCTCCGCCATGGCCCCGCCCGGCACCGACCCGGAGTCCGCCGCCGTGACCTCGATTATCGAGCGGATGCGGGCCGGGGAGCCTGCCGTGGCGATCGCCCGGGAGACCGGAGCCGTCCGCGAGCCAGGCCCCGGCGAACCCGGGGGAGGGACACCCGGTGACTGAGACCCAGCCCGCGCGGCTGCCAGCTGGCGCGGCGGGTGCCCCCGGTGCGAGCCGGACGGGGAACGCGGTCGCCCGGCGCGGCGACCTCGTCGTCATCCACCTGCGCCACCGCGACTGGAAAGACGGCCAGCCCCGGGAGTACGACGATTTCTGGCTCGGGCAGGTTACCAGCGTCACCCGCGCCGGGCTGGTCCGCCTGTACCGGCCCGCCGACACCTTCGGCTGGGACACCGACGGGCGCGGTCGGCCCGGCCGGGGCCAGCCGCTGCCTTCCCTGTGGTCCGGGCGCGCCGCGATCAAGAGCCAGAAGGAGATCGACGTCCCCGGTGCCCTCGCCACGGCGGCCTGCCACACCTGGCCGGGCCACGAGGACCACGTCCGCGGCTACGCCACCCTCAAGGAAGTCAAGGCGGCGCTGCGCCCGCACCTGCTGGACCAGCCCGGCTGGGAACAGCTCCGCGACGCCGCCGCTGTCTGGGAGGCCGCCTGGCGCGAGGCCCGCCCGCTGCTGAGCGCGGCGGTCCGCGCCCACGGCGCGGAGTTCCGCCGCCTGTCGGACATCTACGACGCCGCCGCAGCCGCCGCGAACAACGCCTACCGCGCCCAGCACGTGCAGGCGGCCAGGACCGGGAGCGCGGCGGCATGACCGGGCCAGCACCCGGGGCAGCGCCCGAGCCTGTCACCGAGACGTGGACCTACGGCGGTATCCGCGCCGGCAAGGACGGCAAGAAGTGGCACGCCTGGCCGACGCCGCCGGCGAAGAGCACTGGTTCCCCCCGCACCGGCAGCCGGATGGCCGTCGGCAGCCACTACACCGCCCGGGTGACCCGCCGCGACGGCGGCGGCATCAGCCTGCACGGCACCCCCGAGTACGCCGGGACGCAAGCCGGCCAGGAAGTCCGCGCGGCCTTGTGGACCGAGCACACCCTGGCCCAGACCCGGATCGAGGCCCTGCGCGCCGAGCGGGACGCCGCCCGCCGCAACGCGCTGGACGAGGCGATCGCCCCGTTGCTCGAACTGGCCGCCACGCTGCGCACCGGCGCGCAGCGCGACGCGCTCGCCGCCTACATCATCCGCAAGCTCCACAGCGCCTGGAACACCCGCAAGCCCCCCGGCGGCCGGCAATAGAAAAGAGGAGAAGCACATGCGACTGCGCGCCTACCTGATCAGCAGCGGAGAGTTCCGGGTCCACCGGGCCAACTGCCGCGACTGCGAGAAAGAAGCACGGCGCAGCGACTCGGCGGACTGCGCCGAGGAATACGCCTCCCGGGCCGAGGTCATCGCCAGCCTGTGGTCGGACATCATCGCCGAGAACCCGGAGCTGTACGGCACTCCCGGCGGTCTGGCCAGCCTGGAAGCCGAAACCATCTTCCTGCCCTGCACCAGCGGGCTGCCCGGCACCAGCCCGGCCGGGGCCAGCAGCCAGCCCGGCGAGGCGGACAAGCTGGCCGCCTGGGCCGCCGGGCTCGGCCTGGAGGCCGAAGACCTGGACGACCTCGTCCACGGCGCTTACAGCAGGCAGGCGTCGGAGACGAACAACGGCGGCCTCGGCGCTCAGGTGAGGTTCCTCATCGAGTCCTACGGCACCGGGGGCGCCCGGTCCCTGCTCAGCGACCTGCGGCCAGCCACAGCAGGTCGAGCCATCGCCGGCGGTACAGCCGCGCCTGCAGCCGGCGCGGAACAGTGCGCGCCGTCGGCTCCTGCCGAGTAGCGCCCGCCGTCTCGCCTGCTGTCATCCCGGGCCGCCCGCCGCGCTGGCGGGCGGCCCGGGATGCTCTCGCTTACGGCGGGCGGGTGAAGCCGGCCACGGGCGACAGCCCTCCCTTGGAATCCGGGAGCCCGTAGGTGTCTTCTTCCACGGGGAAGACGGCGGTGTAGGCGTTGATCATGGTGTGGGCGGCGGGGTCGAGGACGATGCCGACGTGTCCGGGGGCGGCCGCGGTCCCGTCGGCTCCGGCGAAGAAGACCAGGTCGCCCGGCTGGACCTGGCTGGCGGGGACCTGCCGGCCGAAGGCCCACTGGGCCTGGCTGGTGCGAGGGATGGTGATCCCGGCGGCGCGGTAGGCCATCATGGCCAGGCCCGAGCAGTCGAAGGCGTCCGGTCCGGTCGCCCCGTACTGGTAGCTCTTCCCGAGCTGGGCTTCGGCGTAGGCGAGGATCTTCCCGGCGGTGCCGGCGGGCAGCGGGCCGAAGGCGGCCTGCTGGCACACGGCGCTGCCGGCGGCGGAGATGGCCTGGGCGCCTCCGGCGGCGTAGCGGGCGGCCCACGACAAGACGAGCTGGACGTAGGACCCGGAGTGGTTGTAGGCGAAGATCGCCTGCTGGAGGTTGCCGGGCGCGCCGCTGGCGGCCAGGAGGCGGGCGGCGGCGGGGATGGCGTCGTCGGGGTTCATGATGTCGCCGCCGTCGCCGTACAGTGCCCAGGTCGACGGCTCGAACTGCATGGGGCCGAGGGCTCCGGCGCTGGACGGCCCGTCGTTGGCGCCGAAGCCGCTTTCCACTTCCCCGATGGCGGCTAGGACCGTCCACGGGACGTTGTACTCGGTCCCGGCCTTCTTGAAGCCGGCGAGGTAGTTCGCGGGGATGGCGGCGGCGGCGCTGCTGGCGGCGGGCTGGGCGGTGCAGGCGGTGGCTTCCTGCCCGGTGATCCCGCCGACCGCGCCGGCGATGACGGCGAGGAGCAGGAGCAGCACCGCGGCGGCGGTGGCGACGGTGACGGTGGCCGAGCCGCGCTCGGCGGCCGGGTGAGGCATCAGGGGACGGCTCCTTCAGGAGTTCCCGGCGCCGGCGGGCTCGATGTCCCACACCAGCCAGCCGGAGCCTTCGGGGGTGAGGGTGACGGCCCAGCCGGCCGAGGACCGGCTGGTGCCGCTGCTGCTCGTGAAGACCTGGGTCACGGTGACGGTGACGGTGACCGAGCCGGGGGTCAGGTCCCGGATCGCCAGCGCGGTCACGGTCGCAACGGCCACCTGGCGGGCGGCGGCGCGCCGGGCGAGGACGCCACGGTCGCCCGCGGCCTGGGCGAGGGCGGGCTCCAGCGAGGCGGCGGCCATCGGCCGCAGCCGTGTGAGCCACGCGGCGGGGGGCTGCTGCCAGGACCAGGAGTCCCAGGCGGCGGTGAACCGGCCGGCGAGGCTGGCGGCGGCCTGCAGCCGGGCCGGGGGAAACGGCAGCAGCGAGGCCAGCGGCACCGCCGCTGCCGCCGGCTGAGAACTGGCCGTAGCGGCGGGGCGCGCGGTCGTGCTGGCCGGTGCCGCCGGGCCGGCCGCCTGCGGGAGCAGGGAGCAGCCGCCGCAGGCCAGCCCGGCGGCGGCCAGCAATGCTGCGGCCCGCCCGGCGCGGGCGGCGCGGCTAGTCATCGTTGTCCTGGCCGGGACGGGGCTCGCCGGGCAGGGCGTGCCAGGCGGGCGGGGCGGGGTACGGCGAGTGCCAGGCCAGGCCGCCGGGCGGGCCGCCCGGTGCCTCGCAGGCCGGGCCGCCGTCGGCCGGGGCGGTGCCGGGCAGGGCGAGCTGGGCCAGCCGCCGGCGCGGGCCGGGGCTGCCGGCGGGCAGCCACGCCGCCCCGGCCGGCCCTTCTCGGCTGGTACCGGCGGCGGCGGTCGCGACCGGGACGCCGGGGATCTGCGCGGCCGAGGCGGCGTCACGGATGCCGGGCGGCGGCGGGCCGGCCAGCCGGGCGTGCAGCGCGGCCTCCCGGCTCGGGCTCCGCAGCCAGAACAGGACGGGGGTGGTGATGCCGGTGCGGGCGGCCAGGGCGGCGTACCCGGCGAGCTTGGCGGCCACCCGGCTCAGCGGCTCGGTGCCGGTGTCGTACTCGAGGAAGAAGTCGACGGTGGCGGCCGGCTGGCCGGGGGCCTGCTCGGCCCAGCGGCCGTACCCGTCGGGGCGGGCGTGGTCGCCCCAGGCGGCGGCGCAGCGCCGCTCGCCCCACCAGCACTCCAGCGCCTGCCGGCCGCCGCTGGCGCGGGCGGCGGCGGCCAGCGCGGTGAAGACCCCGTTCGCGCCCGTGTCGTGGGCGAGGCGGGGGGACAGCGCGATCGCCATGGACCGGTCGCGGCGGTAGCCGAGGTCCGCGATGCTGATGCCGTCCTCGGCGGCGAGCAGCATCGCGCCGGCCTCGTCCAGGATGAAGTGCAGCG
>Ga0070699_100000855_pt1 | contig 28296 bp, 24 predicted proteins | sample KBSK1503metaG_FD_65473 | JGI IMG/M metagenome (GOLD analysis project Ga0070699, IMG submission 65473) | Corn, switchgrass and miscanthus rhizosphere microbial communities from Kellogg Biological Station, Michigan, USA - KBS K1-50-3 metaG | ecosystem: Host-associated > Plants > Roots >...
GACTATGCTTCCAACCAGCTCGAAAGCGCTGGTTTCACCGTTGATCGCCAATACAAGTCCCGCTCTGAAGCCTCCCCCATCTGGCTGCGCAGTGATCCCGCGGAAGGACAATGGCATATCTATACCGAAGGTTGGATCAATACTGCCATCTCCCGCGATGATGGTTCGAGTTTTGGTGGTTATTACGCTGATTTTGGTGGCTGCTGCGGCAGTTCAGACTATTTGACTGCGGATGTGCTTGGACAGGACGTTTACGATCTGTATACCCGCCTCTTCAATAACGATTTCAAAGACTTTAATGAGCGCGGAGAGCTGTTCAAGCAAGCACTTACCGATTCCATGGAAAATTCCTACCACGTCTGGATCGTTGATACCCAGGCCTTTTTCCCTGAAAGAAAGGATCTGTCTGGCGCCTATGACCTGGCAGGTGGTATTTCTGGATCTGCGCTCTTCCCCTATACCCTTCGCCTTGGTGATACCGAAGGCGGCACTGCCAGAATTGCGTTGAACGATAACTTCATCGATCCGTGGAACCCGGTTAACGGATCCAACTGGATTTCTGATTCCATGATTTATCGTGCCACTGGCGATTATGCAAGTATTGCAGATCCTTATACCGGCCTTGCATTACCTCAGCGCGCGGAAAAGCTGGATGTGACCGTTCAGGAAAGCCTGCCGCTGACATCCTCCCTTGATTGGGTCACGGTGACTCGTCAGGCTGATGAAATTTCTGTACCTGCTGACGCCTGGTTCGACTGGAATGCCACGGATCAGAAATGGATCACCGTCGGAGAGGCGAACCCGGATGGCTTGACCTCCAAGGTAAAGGTGACGTGGACCTATCCTGCTGATCTCTTTGACACGGTTCAATGGCACGATGGCAGCCCTCTTTCTGCCGCCGATTTTGTCATGGGTATGATCATGACCTTTGATCCTGGCAAACCAGAATCAGGTCTCTATGATGAATCCTATGCCGCCAGTCTGGAAGCCTTCCAGGCCGCCTTCAAGGGCGTTCAGATCGAATCTACTGATCCGCTGGTGATTTCCACCTACACCGATTCGTACGCGCTCGATGCCGAGACCTTTGGACTCAGTTGGTTTCCGGCCGATAGCGTAACCTTCTCCCAGGGTCCTGCTGCCTGGCATAATATTGTGCCTGCCATTATGGGCGAAGTTGCCGGCGAAATGGCGTTTGGCAGTGAAAAAGCCACGGCCAAGGAAGTGGAATGGACCAATTTCATTGATGGTCCCACCCTCGCAGTCCAGAAGGGCCACCTGGATGAGGCTCAGGCCCAAAGCTATATCCCCTTCCCGGATGTCATGGGTGAGTTTGTGACTGCTGACGATGCCAAGACCCGCTATGAAAACCTCTCCAAGTGGTATGACGAGCATGGTCATTTCTGGATCGGCACCGGTCCTTTCTACCTGGATCAGGTCTTCACCACTGAGGGTAACGCTGTGCTCAAGCGCAATGAGAACTTCCCCGACCTGGCCAATAAGTGGGATCTTTTCAGCGCTCCGAAGATCGCGGCTGTGGATGTGAGTGGTGATGGTCAGGTTCTTGCCGGCCAGGAAGCCACCTTTGACGTCTTGGTGACCTTTAATAATGAAGCTTATCCAGCGGACGAGCTCGATGCCGTCAAATATCTGGTCTTCGATGCCAATGGCGTACTGGCTGCCTCAGGTGATGCGGAATTTGTCGCCGATGGTGAGTATGTGGTCACACTGGGTGCAGATGTTACCAACGCACTCGAAGCAGGCGCCGGTCGGATTGAGATTGCCGTTACAAGTAAGTTGGTAAGCATTCCGGCTTTCGCCAGTTCTGAATTCGTGGTAGTGAAATAACATAGCATATAGTCATAAAGCCCGGCAGAGAAAATCTCTGCCGGGCAAGTTTATTCGTACGTAAGGCGGATTGCCAAGCCGCCTTACCGCTCTTAGACGAAGCACCTTCGTCTAAGACAATCAGCCAGACGTGCTGAAACGATGGCTTTGGGTTTTGAATGACCAACGTCAATTCATCCCAAATTATTAGAGAAAGAGGCAAAAGATGACAGAGATTACCTTACAACCTTCATTGCCTGTTGCTGAACCCAAGAAAAAGTCTGAAAGTGCAATCCTGCGCGTGATTAAGTACATGGGTATTCGGCTTTTTAGCATGGGCTTTGCCATTCTGGTCGGGTTATATCTAACCATCTTGATTGCAAATATGGGCGGCTATGTGGATGAGATTCAGCGTGGGCAAATTCGCGAGGATGTTCAACAGCTGATTCGAACTGACCCATCCTACAAGGGCTTGACCCCGGAACAAAAGGTTAAACTGACTGGAGAGAGAGTTGCTCTAGCAGAAAAACAACTGGGCCTGGATAAACCTTTTGTGTTCCGTAGTTTTACTTTCCTTAGCAAAGCCATGACCTTGAAGCTTGGTTACGCCCAGTTCATGAATGCTGATAATGGTTCAAGGTCGGTAAGAATCATCATCCTTGAGCGGCTGCCTTCCACGTTATTGGTTTTAGGGGCAACCAACATCATTCTCTTCTTCTTTACCCTTTTTGCGGCTTTGTCGCTCTCGCGGCACTATGGCAGCTGGCTGGATCGATTTTTTGTCGCAACCTCCCCAATGACTGCCGTGCCGGGCTGGTTTTACGGAATCTTTGTTATTGTCATTTTTGCTGCGGTTTTGCACGTATTGCCGTATGGTGGCATGGTAGACTCACCTCCGCCTGTTAATAAACTCGACTATGCTTTAAGTCTGCTGAAGCATATGATTCTGCCCACATTAGCCATTTCCTTGAATACCATCACGTTTTCAATATATAGCAACCGTACCTTTTTCCTGATCTATTCCTCCGAGGATTATGTGGAAATGGCAAAGGCCAAAGGCTTATCAGCCAGGGATGTGGAGCGCAAATATATCCTGCGGCCCACACTCCCTGCCAATATTACAGGTTTTGCTTTTACCCTGGTCTTTGTCATAAATGGCGCGCCGATCTTCGAGGGCGTGTTCCACTGGCCGGGTTTGGGAGCCACAGCAGTTGCCGCGGCGAACTTTTTCGATACGCCTGTCATTGTTGGTACCACTGTGATCTTTGCCTACCTGCTGGCGATTACAGTCTTTTTGCTTGATTTCGTCTACGCCTTGGTTGATCCCAGAGTCAAAATCGGTGGGGAAGGTGCAACCTCATGATTTCGATCAAAAGATTTTTTTCGGAAATATCGCAATATCCATCCGCTGTAATTGGATTGGTGTTAATCTTGGCCCTGGTTGCCTTTGCTATTTATACCGTTTTTGCTCTGCCATACAACGAAGCAATTTCCCTGTGGCGTGGTGATGAAAATGTCTGGTATAAGACCCCCAGGCTGGCACAGCCAACGTGGATGAATTGGTTTCTCAAGGATGATCTTCCTGAAACGCTCTCATTCAATACAGCTGAGGGGCAGGGAACCAAAACCGAGGAGTTTTCCAACGATACGAACAAGATCTCCATCTCTATTCCGTTTGAATATAACTCGACGAAATACTTTCCGCAGGAACTTGCCATTTATTTCACCTCAACCTATACGACAAAACAACCTTTTGTTTCAATCAAGATGATTACGCCGAGCGGTGAAGAGATTCGGATTGGAAGCTTTGCCGTAAACAAGACGCAAACGTACCGTTTTTCACAGGACCAAAAGCTTCAGCGCAGGTTGAAAGGCAATAGTCCCGAGCAGGGTATCTTCATGGATTTGGAGTCAGAGTCTGAAATTCCAGTAGCTGTCCCGGGTCACTATGAATTGCAGATCGAAGGGGTTGGTTTCGAAAAAGACTCGACAGTGGATGCCGAATTTGTTGTCTATGGCCAGGTCTATGGGTGGGCTGGTACCGATCATAGGCGTCGCGATCTATCGATTGCCTTGATGTGGGGTGCACCCGTCGCTTTGACCTTTGGATTGCTTTCCGCGCTTGGTACCAGTATTGTAACGATGATCATTGCCGCCATTGGTACATGGTATGGCGGCTGGATAGATGAGGTCATTCAACGTATCACCGAGGTAAATCTGGTACTGCCATTCCTTTCGATTCTGATCATGATTGGTACATTTTATTCCAAGAGCCTATGGGTGATGTTGATGGCGGTTATTGCTCTGAGCATTTTTGGCTCGGGCATCAAGAGTTTCCGTGCTGTCTTTTTGCAGATCAAGGAATCTGGCTATGTGGAGGCCGCGCGTGCTTATGGAGCGAGTAATTCGCGCATCATCATGCGATATCTTATCCCGCGTATCATTCCATTACTGATTCCCCAATTGGTCATTTTAATCCCCTCCAATGTTTTTCTTGAGGCGACCTTAAATGCTCTAAACCTGGGTGACCCTGTACTACCAACCTGGGGTAAAGTTATTTACGAAGCCGCATTTAGAAACGCCGCCCTGCTGAATGGACAGTACTACTGGGTACTGGAGCCGGCTGTGATTCTGCTGATAACGGGTCTGGCCTTTGCCATGGTTGGTTTTTCCATGGATCGCGTCTTCAATCCACGCCTGCGAGGGGTTTAGTACATGCCCAAGGACAAATTACTCCGAGTTGAAAATCTAAAGTTACATTTTAAAACCAGCAAGGGGTCGGTGCGGGCTGTGGACGGGGTCTTTTTTGAATTAGGCTACAAGGAAGCGGTTGTTATCTTGGGCGAATCGGGTTGTGGAAAAAGTTCACTCGCCAAAGCCATCCTGCGTTTGTTGCCTCGCAATGTCGAACGATATGATGGGAAAGTCTATCTCGAAGACACTGAACTTATGGCCATGGATGAGGAAACCTATCGCCAAAATGTCCGTTGGGTACGCATGTCGCTGGTGCCTCAAGCGGCCATGAATTCACTGAACCCAGTCATGAAAGTGGGTGACCAGGTGGCTGAACCCGCCATGGTGCATTTTGGCATTAAAAAAGAGGATGCCCTGCAACAAGCCGCCAAGATGTTCCAGAATGTAGGTGTGCCGGTGGATTTTCTTGACCGTTACGCTTTTGAGTTAAGTGGTGGTATGCGCCAGCGGGTTGCCATTGCCATGGCTCTTGTCACCGCACCAGGGGTTGTCATTCTGGATGAACCCACTTCCGCCTTGGATGTACTAACCCAGGCAAACATTTTCAACGTGCTTAAGCGTCTCAAACAGGAATTGGAAGTCAGTTTTGTTTTGATCACGCATGACATCGCCACCTCCAGTGAACTGGCCGACCGCGTGGCAGTGATGTACGCCGGGCAGATTGTAGAGGCCAATGACGCGTATAGTTTCTTCTATGAACCTTTGCATCCTTATTCCCGTATGCTGATGGCCAGCGTGCCGCGCCTGCGTGCAGAAACCGAACCAGAGTATATTACTGGTCAGCCTCCCAGCTTATTAAACCCGCCAACAGGTTGTCGCTTTGCAGCGCGCTGCCCAAAGAGGTTTGGAAAATGTTCTGAAGAGCCTCCTGTTTTCAATGTGGATGGCAAGCAAGTGAAGTGCTGGTTATATGGATCATAAACTTCAAAACGGCGAAGAGGCTCTAAAAATGGAAGAAAAACAAAGGGAAGTACTTCTTTCAGTAAAAGACTTGCACGTCTGGTTTGAGTTGCGCCGTTTTGGCTTTAGCCACGCGGGATATGTCAAAGCGGTGGATGGCGTCACGTTCGACTTGCATTATAGCGATAGTATTGCTATTGTAGGTGAGAGTGGCTGTGGAAAATCTACACTCATGCGCACGATCCTGGGCTTGAACAAACCCATCAAGGGCAATATTACCTTTGAAGGGAAGGATATTTCCTCCTATAGTGCTGAGGCCCTGCGTTGGTACCGGTCGCAAGTGGGCTATGTCCAACAGGACCCCTTTGGTGCGCTGGCGCCCTTTATGACTATCCAGCGCATTCTTGAAGAACCCCTGATCATTCACGGCATCAAAGATTCGGTTGAACGCGAGCGCCGGGTGCGGAAGGTGATGGATGAGGTGAAACTCCATCCGCCGGATGATTTCTTGCAAAAGTATCCCCACATGCTGAGCGGCGGACAATTGCAACGTGTGGTGATCGCGCGCGCAATCATCCTTGAACCCAAAATGATTGTGGCGGATGAACCGGTCTCCATGCTCGATGCTTCGGTGCGGGTTGAAATTCTCAAACTGCTGCGCGGCTTGCAGGAAAAATACAGACTTGCGGTTATATACATTACGCACGACCTTTCAACGGTCCGCTATTTTTCGGAGCGCGTCTTTGTGATGTATGCTGGGAACGTTGTAGAAAAATCTGATGTGAATCGCCTGGTAAAGGTTCCACTTCATCCGTACACGGTGGCATTGCTAGATGCCACCTCTGACCCTGATGCGAATAACGCGCGTAAGTTCCGCGAACTCCCACCGGGCGAGCCACCCAGTCTTGTGAAACCCCCACCAGGTTGCCGCTTCCACCCGCGTTGCCCTAAAATGATCGAAGACCTGTGCAATGTGGAATTCCCGCCTGAATTCCAGCCTGAACCCGGACACCTAACTAACTGCTGGCTATACAAATGATCCTCGAACATTACAAGCTATTAATTGCAATCGCGATTTTTCTCATGCTGTTTGGCTGTATCATGCCATTCCTTATGGCGTTGCATGTGGTTGAATCAACATTCTTTTTGAACTTCCTTTCCTTTGGCGCATCTGTATTGGGGCTGTTTCTGGGTTTGGCAGGTATGGCCGGGGGACGTATCGGGCGAAAAAATAAAAGAGACAAGGATAATCCTTACGAATAATTTTTGCATAAATTAAAGGACTGCCAACCTGGCAGTCCTTTAATGTTGCATGGACTTCCCGCATCGCTTCCAGCCGGAAATTGAATCACTGAAACTTCAGCTTGGATTCACCCTGATGGCCCGAATCAGCCGCCCCTGCGCGTGACGCGTTTTTTGTCCCTTTTTCAAGAGTTGTCAAGAAACTTTAAGCAGTTCTCCAGAACTGTTTTTGTTTCATTTTAGGTTCATCTTCGATAACTTACAGGTGTTGCAATTGACGCACCTAGGGAATTGAGTATAATTCCACTGCTTGGTACATAGAACACTTTGTTCCTAATCCATTGTGTAAAGGAAGTACGTAGATGCCGGAACCTCTATTAGATGTTCAAGGACTTGAGACGACCTTTAAGACCAGTGAAGGCACAGTACATGCAGTAAATGGCGTTTCATTTGATTTAAGAGAGGGAGAAACATTAGGAGTGGTAGGCGAAAGTGGATGTGGTAAGAGTGTTACCATGCTCTCTCTCCTTGGCTTAATTCCAAGTCCTCCCGGAAAGGTTGTAACGGGGTCAGCTAAGTTCTTTAATCAGGATCTTTTGAAAATGTCGCGCGATGAAATTCGAGCGATACGTGGTTCGCAAATTGCTATGGTTTTTCAAGACCCCATGACTTCCCTTAACCCGGTGTTGACAGTGGGCCGTCAGCTGGTGGAGCCTTTGATGTTGCATCTGGGTATGACCAAAAAACAGGCAGAGGACCGGGCGGCGGAACTGCTTGAGATGGTCAATATCCCAAAAGCGCGGGAAAGATTGGGAGATTATCCTCACCAGTTTTCCGGCGGAATGCGTCAACGGGTCATGATCGCGATGGCGATTTCCTGTTCCCCTCAATTGTTGATTGCCGATGAGCCCACCACCGCCCTGGATGTAACCATCCAGGCGCAGATCACAGATCTGGTCAAGCGATTACGCGCTGAACTTGGCATGTCAATTATATGGATCACGCATGACCTTGGGGTTGTGGCTGGGCTCGCCCAGCGTGTGATGGTAATGTATGGCGGGTATATTATTGAAGAAGCTCCAGTCAATGAGTTGTTTGCCAATCCATCTCACCCTTATACAATCGGCCTGATCGGCAGTCTGCCGCGCGTGGATATAGGTGAACAGCAGCGCCTGATTTCGGTGGAGGGTGTTCCGCCGTTATTGCTTGAAAAGCCAAAACATTGTCCTTTTGCGCCACGTTGTAAATGGGTAATGGAAAAATGCTGGAATGAGAATCCAGTCCTCGAACCAGTTGCGCCCGAGCATCGGGTGGCTTGTTGGGCGGACGTGAAAAAAGAGAGACCACGCTGATATGACTGATAACAATGTTTTGCTTCGTGTTGATAATCTGGTAAAGCATTTCCCGATCATGCGTGGGATTTTCCAAAAGCAGGTGGGTGCTGTACGTGCCGTGGATGACATATCCTTTGAAGTGAAGCGTGGTGAAACCCTGGGCCTGGTGGGTGAATCGGGGTGTGGCAAATCCACTGCGGGCCGCACAATTTTGCAGTTGTATCGTGCCACATCTGGGAGTGTGAATTTTGATGGTGTGGATCTCGGTACTCTGCGTGGTGAAGAATTGCGGAAGACGCGCCGCAAAATGCAGATGATCTTTCAGGACCCTTATGCAAGTTTAAACCCACGCATGACCGTGGGTGAAATCGTTCGCGAGCCTTTGTTGGTTCATGGTGTCACCTCTGACGCAGAAGCCTATGAACGTGTAAAACAATTGCTTGAATTGGTCCGTTTGAATCCAGCCTTCTCCACCCGCTATCCGCATGAATTTTCCGGCGGTCAACGTCAGCGCATCGGCATTGCCCGGGCACTGGCCCTGCAGCCTTCTTTTATTGTTTGTGATGAACCGATCTCTGCCCTGGATGTTTCGATTCAAGCCCAGGTGGTAAACCTGCTTGAAGAACTCCAGGAAAAGTTTGGCCTGACCTACTTGTTTATTGCCCACGATCTTTCGATGGTTCGCCACATTAGTGATCGCGTGGCAGTGATGTATCTGGGTGTGATGGTTGAACTGGCAACCCGCGATGAGTTGTATAACAATCCCTTGCATCCCTATACACAGGCCCTGCTTTCGGCTGTTCCCATTCCAGACCCGGTGAAGGAATCAACCCGTACCCGCACAATTCTTGTGGGTGATGTTCCCTCGCCGGCAAATCCCCCTTCGGGGTGCCGTTTCCGCACGCGTTGCCCGATAGCGGAGGCAGTTTGTGCTGAATCCCGCCCAGAATTTCGTGAAATAAAACCGGGCCATTTTGTAGCCTGTTTTTTTGCCGAAAGATTCTTGTAGGAAAAAATTTGAAAGGAGGTGGTTGCTACTTGCCTATATAGTTGTTCAGGTCAAAACCTATCGTATCCAAATCGAAACAAATTTTTGTGAGGAGAAGAAAAATGCGTAAAATGTTTGCTTTACTGAGTCTCTTGGTTCTCGCCAGCATGATCCTTTCGGCTTGTGGTGGCGCTACGGCTACTGAGGCTCCTGCTCAACCCGAGCAACCTGCGGCTACTGAAGAGCCGGCAGCTACTGAGGCTCCTGCGGCTACCGAAGCCCCAGTTGTCAAAGAGGCTGTCCTGCGTGTAAACACCGGTACCTATCCCGATGTGATCGACCCGCAGAAGTCATCCTTCGTCAATGAGATCGCCCACTTGAACAAGGTTTACATGGGCCTGACCACCTTGAACGAAAAACTCGAGACCGTGCCTGGCGCGGCTGAGTCCTTTACGTTCAATGATGATGCCACCCAGTTGGTCTTCACCCTGAAGCCCAATTTGGTATATAGCGATGGTTCCGTGCTCAATGCCAAGCGCTTTGAGTTTGCCTTCCAACGCAACATTGACCCTACCACCGCTGGTGAATATGCTTCCATCACCGATGAAATTGTCGGTGCTCCCGAGTGGCGTGGTGCTGATACAGCTGCTGAGGGGTACGATCCTGAAACCTTCAAAGCTGCCTTGGGTGTCAAAGCCTCGCATGCCGATGGCGCTGACTGCGCTGACTACGAAGATGCCGACTGCAATACCCTCACCCTGACCTTCTCAAAGCCTGCTCCTTACTTCGCGACCATCGCGGGTATCTGGGTTGGCTATCCGGCCAAGGAAGAGAACATTGCTGAAGGTGGCGATATCTGGTGGACCAGCTCCAAGTACCAGGTTGGTAATGGCCCCTTCATCTGGAAGAGCGTTGAGCCTTTCGTGAAGTCTGTCTTTGTCCCGAACCCCAATTATGTGGGTGCGGGCATTCCCACCTACAATCTTGAATTCAGCTACGTCACTGATAGTGCCGTGGCGTTCGAAGCCTACCAGAATAACGAATTTGATGTGGTTGCTTCTGCCGCTGAAGATCTCCCCGTCATTGATGCCGATCCTGATCTGAAGGCCCAACATGTGACCTATGCAGGTTCCTGCACCCTCAAAATTCAATTCAACCTGCAACCCACTTGGTACGGTCAGCCCAATCCCTTCACTGACAAGAAAGTCCGTGAGGCTTTTGCCTTGTCGTTCGATGCCGAAGGTTGGGCACGAGATGTAGATGGTAATCTCTCCATCGCGACCTGGACCTGGATTCCTCCTGGGTATCCTGGATACGACGCGAACTCTCCGTTGCGCTATGATGTGGAAGCTGCCAAGGCTGCCCTCGCGGCCGCCTCTGAGCCCTTCAACTCTGCTGAAAAGTTGAACGCGATGGGTCTCAAGTTGAACTTCGGTGATACTCCCCGCAACCGCCAACGCTCTGAGTGGATCGTCGCCAACTATAAGTCCGCTCTTGGTGTGGATATTGGGCTCGACCCGGTCGATCCCACCACCGCGACCGCTCTTCAGAAGGATCCCGACACCTTCCCACTTATGTCACGTGGCGGCTGGTGCGCAGATTACCCGGATCCTCAGAACTGGTTGAGCGTATACTGGCGCTCTGACACCACCTTCGCTTCCCGCCCGGGTTATAACAACCCCGAATTCGATGCTCTGGTAAACGAAGCTGATACGACTACTGATAATGCCAAGCGTCTTGAACTGTATGCCCAGGCTCAGCAGATTTTGTTGAACGACATTCCCGCTGCGTTTGGTTACAATACGCTTAATCACTACCTGGTGAAGCCGTGGGTCACAGGTTACCAGACCACCCCGCAAGATGGTACCTATCCTGGTGATATTACACCATGGACCGTCACCATTGATACCTCAATGGTTCCGTAAGTTGGACATTCATTGATTTGAAGTACTATTGGGCTGAGAGGCATTCGCCTCTCAGCCCAATAAAGTAGTTGCAAGACTTATTGCAAAGCGAGTTACCATGACCACTTATCTAATCCGACGATTATTCTGGCTCATTCCCGTTCTTATCACCGTTTCTGCGGTTACTTTTATTATCATGCGCAGCGCGCCGGGCGGACCCTGGGACACAGACCCTGAACGCCGTCAGGTGGATGCTGCCACCGCCAAGTCATTGGCCGCTTTTTATGGATTAGATAAACCCATGTGGCGTCAATTTTATGCCTATGTGATTGGCGATACCAACAGCCAGACTCATAAATATGTTTGTGGGTTGCTTTGCGGAAACCTTGGTCCCTCGTATCGTCAGCGCGGGCGGACCGTACAGGATATTTTATTTGCTGCTCCTGAAGGCAAAACCCGCTGGCAGAGCCGGTTTGGTTACTCCGTTCGTTTGGGAGTGATGGCGCTTCTCATGGCTGTATTTATCGGCATTCCAATTGGCATTATCGCCGCGCTTAAGCAGAATACCTTTGTTGATTACATTGCCCTTTTTCTTGCCACCAGCGGTATTTCCGTGCCAAGTTTTGTTCTGGCTATTTTCCTGATTATCATTTTTGGAGCCAAACTCCATTGGATCGATATCATTGTAGACGATTGGTCGGAAATCAGATACTGGTTTATGCCCATGATCGTATTGGGGTTTGGCACTATGGCATTTACAGCCCGCCTTACCCGCTCAGCGATGCTTGAAGTATTACGGCAGGATTACGTTCGCACCGCGCGTGCCAAGGGACTGGCAGAGCGTGTGGTCGTGCTGCGTCACATGCTTAAGAATGCCTTGATTCCTGTAATCACAATCCTTGGGCCTGCCCTGGCAGGCTTGGTGACGGGCTCTTTTATCATCGAAACGATGTTTAGTTTCCCTGGTATGGGGCGCGCTTATGTCCAGGCCATTGGCCAGCGAGATTATTCCCTCATCATGGGTACGACCGTTGTTTATGCCCTGTTGGTGGCTGTAGCCAACTTGAGCGTGGATATTGTCTATGTGTTTATTGATCCGCGCATCCGGCTGGAAGAATAAATAAATAAAGGAGCCTGATATGACGACCTCTCAACCTGTTGCAACAAACAAGATCGTGGATCTTAAGGATGTCTTTCGCCCGAGTAAAAGCCTCGGGCAGGAAGCCTGGTCGCGTTTAATTCGGAACAAGGCTTCCGTGGCTGGCATGTTCATCGTTGGCTTCTTTATTTTCCTGGCGATATTCGCCTCGGTCATTTCTCCTAAAGACCCTCTTGCATTGAATGCTGGTAAACGGTTTCTGCCGCCTCCATTTGACCAAGGCATCACCAACATAAAATCCGAACCTGATCACCTGTTAGGTACTGATTCGCTGGGTCGTGATGTTTTGAGCCGGGTGATTTATGGTGCACGCGTGTCCATGGTCGTTGGGTTTTTACCCACGGCAATTATCCTGTTGGTCGGCACAACGATAGGCATGATTTCCGGCTATATAGGTGGCCGTGTCGATAACGTCCTGATGCGCATAACAGATGTGATCTATGCCTTTCCAGATCTGTTGTTCTTTATCATCGTCATGGTTGCCTTGCGTGATACGTTTATTGGGCAGTTCATGAATGGTCTGGTCTTGTTATTTGCTGCTTTGGCCATTGTTAACTGGGTGGGTGTGGCGCGCCTGATTCGCGGGCAGGTATTGTCGCTCAAACAAAAGGAGTTTGTGGAAGCCGCCCGCTGTATCGGCGTCAAGGATACCCGCATTATGTTCCGCCATATCCTGCCAAACAGTCTGGGTCCGCTAATTGTGAGTGCCGCTTTCCAAATTCCAGGGTTGATTATTACCGAAGCCATTCTGGGTTATTTGGGTGTAGGTTTGCGTCCTTCCACTGATAGTACTGATTTCTTTATTACCAGTTGGGGCGCACTCATGCTCGACGGGCAAACCGCTATCAACGCCCAACCTTATTTGTTGCTTGCCCCAGCAATCTGTGTTGCACTCATAGTGCTGGCCTTCACCTTCCTCGGCGATGGGCTCCGTGATGCCTTGGATCCCCGCATGCGTGGCACTCAATAAACAAACTTGCTTGATTTGATAAGATAAGATAGGATTCAGGTCACCCTGAATCCTGTTTTATTTTGGGAGAGACGTCATGCTTCGCAATCGTTACCTTATTGTTTTGCTGCTTATCGCCTTGATGTTGCCTGCTTGCTCACCTCAGGCGACGGATATACCGACCATCTCTCCTACACCTGTGGAAACTCTTCCGCCGCTTGTCACGCCCACACTTGCTCCGCGTACCCTGAACATTTGCCTCGGCGGAGAGCCGAATACGCTTTACCCTTATGGTAGTCCTAATTCTCCGGCGCGTAGTGTGTTATCTGCGATTTATGATGGGCCCATTGATACTGTTGAATATGGTTATGAGCCCATAATTCTTGAAAAGATTCCCAACATTAATGATGGAGATGCCCAACTTGCACCAGTTAGTGTAAGAGCTGGGGATCAAGTTGTAAATGCAGATGGAAATCTTGTGTCACTGACCACTGGCACAAAAGTGCGGCCCAGCAGTTGTCGCGCGGATGACTGCGCAATCACCTACGACGGCTCCAGCTCCATACAGATGGACCAACTCATCGTCACCTTTACCATGCTTGAAAATCTCATGTGGTCAGATGGTAAGCCGCTGACTGCCAGTGACTCGGTCTATTCATTCCAGGTTGCCTCTTCCAATGATACGCCTGGCTCCAAATTTCTGATTGACCGTACCCAAACCTATGAGGCTGCTGCAGATGGCGTGACCATTCAATGGTGGGGCAAGCCCGGTTTTATTGATCCTGATTATTACACTAACTTTTGGACTCCTCTGCCCAAACATATCTTGGAAGAATTCGCCCCAGCCGATTTAGTAACAGCAGATCTATCCACCAAGGCACCTATTGGTTGGGGCCCATACATTCTCGATGAATGGCAAACAGGTGAAAGCCTGCACTTCGTTAAGAACCTCAACTATTTCCGCGCGGATAGTGGGTTGCCCATCTTCGACGAATTGAACTTCCTCATTTTTCCTGACCCCAATTCAGCCATCACGGCTCTCGTGGATGGCAAATGTGATGTGCTTGACCCATCCGTGCGCCTCGATGGTCAGGTGGGCCTGCTTCAGCAGATGCAAAAAGATGGGCAGGCAAAGCTCATCACTACTCAAACCAATACCATGGAATGGCTCGGTATCGGCATTACACCTGCCTCCTATGACAATGGTTTTAACCCATTCGATAAGACTGACCGCCCGGATTTTTTTGGTGACATGCGTATGCGCAAGGCCATCGCCCTATGCCTTGACCGTCAGCAGGTGGTGGATACTGTTCTCTTTGGTCTTTCTCAAGTTCCTGATACATACCTGCCTGCCGATCATCCGCTTCACAATGGCAACCTCCAAATCTACGCTTTCAATCCAACAGAGGGCAACAAAATTCTTGAGCAAATTGGCTGGCTGGATAATGATAACGACCCGGATACTCCACGCCAATCTCTGGGCGTTAATAAAGTACCTGGTGGCACGCCATTGATTCTCAACTACATTACCTCTTCCGCTACGCAACGTCATCAGGTTGTCGAAATCCTCACACAATCCCTCGCTGAATGTGGCATTGGGCTCAACCTTACTTATCTCACCGCATCCGACCTATACCTACCTGGGCCGGTCGGTCCTTTGTTTGGGAGGCAATTTGAACTGGCTGAATATGCCATTGGTGTGAATAGCATTGAACCACAATGTAACTGGTTTACTTCCTCACAAATTCCCACTCAAGCCAATGGCTGGATCGGAACCAACGTCAGCGGTTACAAAGATGCTACGTTTGATACTGCTTGTAATCAGGCCCTTCAGGCGCTCCCGGAAGACCCTGCCTACACTGCGCATCAGGAAGCTCAGACGATCTTTGCCTCCGAACTCCCCTCCGTTCCCTTATATCAACGCCTGAGAGTCGCCGCGACACGCCATGATTTCTGCGGATTCGCCCTCGACCCCACTTCAACCTATGCACTCGCTGATCTTGAATCTTTCGATTACGGGTCCACCTGTCGTTGAGCGGACTCTGCTCTTCTTGCCACCCGTAACCTGTTTCTGATTAAGTGACCTGCCATTCCCCTGAAAGGATTTCGCAGGAAATATTTGCTATAATGCACTCATTCCTCAAACTGGAGAAAAACTTGCAGTGAGCAACAATAACAACAAACCTCTACTGGAAGTAAAAAATCTCAAAACGTATTTTTATACCGAAGATGGTATTGTTCGCGCTGTGGATGGCGTGAATTTTGAAGTGCATCCCGGCGAGGTGCTGGGCATTGTGGGGGAATCAGGCTGTGGTAAAAGTGTTACCTCGCTTTCCATTATGCGGCTGGTCGCCAAACCGGGCAAAATCGATTCGGGTGAGATCCTATTGGATGGCGAAAATCTGTTAAATCTCTCCGAAGAAGAAATGACCAAGGTACGTGGTAATCGCATTTCCATGATTTTTCAACAACCTCAAACAGCCCTCAACCCTGTTTTCAGAGTGGGTGACCAATTATCTGAGGTGTTGAACGTCCATCAGGATATGGGCAGGGAAGCGGGCCACAAGCGTGCAGTGGCCTTGTTGAAAATGGTTGGCGTACCAGACCCCGAGCGACGCGTGGAAGCGTATCCACATGAATTATCTGGTGGTATGGCCCAGCGCGTCATGATCGCGATGGCACTGGCTTGCGTCCCTGAAGTCCTAATCGCTGACGAACCCACCACGGCCCTGGATGTGACCATTCAGGCCCAAATCCTTGATCTGATGCGTGACCTGCGTCGTGAGATGGGCACTGCCATCATTTTGATCACACATGATCTGGGTGTGGTGGCTGAAATGGCTGAACGCGTCGCAGTGATGTATGCCGGCGAGATCGTCGAGCAGGCCGACGTCAACACCTTGTTCGATGAGCCGTTACATCCCTACACCCAGGGATTGATTGGTTCCATTCCCATTCTGGGCGAACTCAAGGAAAAATTGGATGTCATTCCCGGTTCGGTGCCCAACCTTGTAAACCTGCCTCCCGGATGTCGTTTCGCGCCGCGTTGTCAGGCCCGCGTTAAATATGGGTTGACGATTTGCACCGAGAAGAAACCCGATCTGGATGAAGTGAAAACGGACCATCAGGTTCGTTGCTGGTTATATTCAAATGCGGAGGGTCACACGGCTCCGCTCAAAGTAAATTAAATTCCCTTTTATGGAGTAATGAGTTATGGATCAGAAGGCAAACCATAAGGGGGAACCCCTCGTCGAAGTAAATAATCTGGTGAAGTATTTCCCCGTGCGCGCCGGGTTGTTACAGCGCGTGGTCAATCATGTCAAAGCGGTGGACGATGTCAGTTTCGTGGTAAGGAAAGGGGAAACGTTGGGCATGGTGGGTGAGTCAGGATGTGGAAAAACAACCATTGGGCGCACTATGCTGCGTTTGATTGAGCCCACTGGTGGCTCAGTCAAATTTGAAGGTAAGGATGTTTTTAGTCTGCCTCCGCGTGAATTGAAAACCGTGCGCCGTGATATGCAAATCATTTTCCAGGATCCCTACGCCTCGTTGGATCCGCGTGTGCCGATTGGTGAATCAGTGATGGAGGGGTTACATATCCACAGAATTGGTACTCCCAAAGAACGCGTGGATATTATGCTTGAGACGCTTAAGAAAGTAGGGCTTGAAAGTTATCATGCCCGGCGTTATCCACACGAGTTTTCAGGAGGACAACGTCAGCGCATTGGGATTGCACGCGCTTTGGCATTGCGGCCAAGTTTTATTGTTTGTGATGAGCCAGTCTCAGCACTCGATGTATCCATTCAGTCACAGGTTTTGAATATTCTCAAAGATTTACAGGTCGAATTTGGTCTTACCTATCTTTTCATTGCTCATAATCTTTCAGTTGTGGAACATGTGTCAGATCGTGTGGCAGTGATGTATCTGGGCAAGATGGTGGAATTGACCACCCGCGAGGAACTTTTTCGCAACCCGCTTCATCCTTATACAAAAGCGCTTATGTCTGCCATTCCGATTCCCAACCCACGCTTGAAAAGACAGCGTACTATTTTGAAGGGCGATGTCCCCAGCCCATTGAACCCGCCGAAAGGCTGCCGTTTTCATCCGCGCTGCCCCGTGGCGATTGATAAATGCTCGCATGAAGAACCACAGTTTAAAGAACTTTTTCCAGATCATTGGGTTGCCTGCTGGGTTGCCGAACAGAATGTAGCCTAGTAAACTTGAACCTATATGTCCAATCCTTGCATCCTACTCGTTGACGATCAGCGCGACATTGTCCGCCTGCTTCATTCGACCCTGCAAACGCTCGGCCATAAAATGGACATTGTCGATGCACCTTCCGGGGAGGAAGCCTTACTGGAAGCTTCCCGCCGTAAGATAGATTTGCTCGTGTCAGATTATCTCCTGCCAGGCATTTCAGGTGTGGAGTTAATGCGCAAGGTGAAGGTGCGCAACCCGGAATTAAAGGTGATCTTTATTTCTGGTATGACGGATCGCAAGGCGCGTGATGAGATGCTAGGCGCAGGGGCTATTGCAATTTTTGATAAACCAATTCCTCTGGCAGATTTTCTGGATGGTGTTGAGCGAGGGCTGGGTCTGGTGCGGACAATCTTCCCACCTGAAACAGGTAAGGAAGCCGAGCATCGCCAGTCGCTTTCGGAGTTATTGAGTGGGTTTCGTCAGAAGATCAAGGCGGATGCTGTTTTCCTGATTAGTGATCGTGCGCGGGTACTGGCACGGGCTGGGGATTTATATGACAGTAGCATGGAAGTTTCGCTACTTTCCTCTTTAATGGCAATTTACGCGGCTGGCTTGAAAGTTTCGCGTTTTATTCGCCAGGAGAGATTGGAAACCTACCATGTCTTCCGTGGCGGGGATCATGATCTCGTTCTCATTCCAGTGGATGCTTCGCATGCTTTATTACTGGCAGGCAAAGGATTGGCCAATAATGATCGCATCCTGCAAACCGTAGAGGGGATGCTCTTTGTACGCGGCGATGTGGAGAATGTGTTGAGGTCGCTGGGAGTATCTTCTGAGCCAGTTGTAACAGATGCAACCGCACCGGCGATGGAGGCAGGTGGCGAACCAATCTCCATGTTGATGGAAGAACCTCAGGAACCAGAGCCCGATGTGGATGTAGAGGCGTTGTTCGCATCTGCAAGTAATAAATCAAAGGTTCAAGATTTGGACGCGTTCTGGGATGACGCTGTGGAGAAGGTTGGCAACATTCCCATCAACCGTGATGTGATCACATTTGAAGAAGCGCGTAAGCTGGGCCTGGACCCGGGTAAAGGCGAGACTATTCCTTTGCGACAGACAGGCTCACTCAAGAAAAAGTGACATTGCCCATCATCAACCGCTGTGATACAATGTGCGCCTTACAGGGGCGTGGTGCAAGGGCAGCACACCAGCCTTTGGAGCTGTGGATCTTGGTTCGAATCCAGGCGCCCCTGCCAAATTCCCGCGAAGGCGGGCTTATTTTTGAAACAGGCTTCGCTCGCAAATTGCGGTGAGCCTGTTTTTTTACCCTTACTTACAACCCCTCTTCCAATGCGAAGGGAGTAGGAGATGAAATGAAAGTCACTGCTGTGTTGTTGGCTGCGGGCCAGGGAACTCGCATGAAGTCATCGCTTCCCAAAGTCTTACACCCACTATGTGGCAAGCCAATGTTATGGCATGTGTTGGAAGCCCTGAAATCGGCTGCGACGGAAAAACCAGTAGTTGTGGTGGGACATGGTGCCGAAGCAGTGACAGATTATCTTGGCGATTCGGCTCAGACTGTTTTACAGGAACCCCAACTTGGCACAGGGCATGCGGCCATGCAGGCTGAATACCTCCTCATAGGGAAAACAGATTATGTGATCATTACCTATGCAGATATGCCTTTATTGCGCGGCGAGACCTTTGCGCGTCTTGTAGAAACCCAACGCCTCAATTCCGGGCCCTTCAGCCTGCTCACGGTGATGGCAGATGATCCCCGTGGCTTTGGCCGAATCGTGCGAAAACCAGATGGGACAGTGCAAGCCATTGTTGAGGAATATGTCGCTACGCCTGAACAACAACAGATTAAAGAATTAAATGTCGGCGCGTATTGCTTCAAAGCGGACTGGTTATGGGAAGCTTTGCACCGGATTCCCAAAAATCCCAAAAAGGGTGAATATTATCTGACGGATATTGTTGAGATCGCTGTAAAGGATAATCTGCCTGTACAAGCTGTAGTACATGATGATTTTGTGGAAACGATTGGCATTAATACACGGGTCCATTTGAGTGAAGCAGAAGCCGCCATGCGAATGCGCATTAATCGTGAACACATGTTGAATGGCGTAAGTATGATGGATCCCGCCTCGACATATATTGAGTCAGGTGTGAAGATTGGTCAGGATACAACCATCATGCCTAATACATATATTCATGGAAAAACGGAGATCGGTGAAGGCAATGTGCTTGGTCCGGATACGATCATCCGCGATACTAAAATTGGAGATCACTGCAAAGTTTTAGCATCTGTGTTGGAAAGTGCGGTGTTGGAAGATGATGTGGATATGGGTCCGTTTGCGCGGTTACGAAAAGGGGCGCATTTGAAAAGCCATGTTCATATGGGGAACTTTGGTGAAGTGAAGGAGTCAACCCTGCATGAAGGTGTTAAGATGGGACACTTCTCTTATATTGGCAATGCGAAAATCGGCGCGAATACCAATATCGGCGCTGGGACCATCACTGCCAACTACGATGGCGAAAAGAAGAACCCAACTGAGATCGGTGAAGATGTATTTATTGGCTCCGATACTATGCTAGTGGCGCCCTTGAAAATCGGGGATGGGGCAAGGACAGGGGCGGGCGCTGTGGTGACCAAAAACGTCGCTGAAGATACACTTGTAGTAGGCATGCCCGCACGTGCCATCAAAAAGTTGGAAAGAAAGAAGAAATAATACGCATCAGGCCATTGCGTATTATGCAAGGATAAAAATTATGACTCTTACCCAAACTGAAAAACAGTCTCTGATTGATCTGGCAAACGTTGCGCGTCGACATGCTTATGTACCTTATTCAAAGTATCGTGTGGGCGCAGCAGTGAAAACCAAGAGCGGAAAGATTTTCACCGGCGTCAACGTCGAGAATGCGTCTTATCCGGAGACAATGTGCGCGGAACGCATTGCAATTTTCAGGGCAGTCTCTGAGGGTGAAAAGGAATTCGAGGCGATTTCAGTAGTAACTGATAACGGTGGTTCGCCCTGTGGCGGATGCCGTCAGGTGATGGCTGAGTTTGGATTGGACACTGTTGTGTTGATCGCTGATGGAGAAGGGAAATTGTTGAAGGAAATGACAGTAAAGGAATTATTACCCGAAGCTTTTACACCGGAACATCTTATTAAGTAAACAGGTATACATACCTCCCATGCCCGATCCAAAGTTTCGTTCCTTTCGTGTGGATGCCGTGGTGCTGCGCCATAGTGATTATGGTGAAGCCGACCGTATGTTGACGCTGTTCACGCGTCAATTAGGGAAAGCGCGCGCCATTGCCAAAGGGGCACGCAAGATTGCCTCACGCAAGGCTGGGCATATCGAGCCATTTACCCATGTCAAATTGCAGTTAGCCAAAGGGAAGGACATGCTGCTGGTAACTCAGGCCGATACTGTGGACGCATATCTGCCATTGCGCGACGATCTAGTGCTGACCAGTCAGGCTGCTTATGTGCTTGAATTGCTGGATCGGTTTTCCTACGAAGAGGAGACTGAAAGTCCATCCACCTTTCGATTGCTGACAGAGACCCTCACGCGTCTAGCCTCCAAAGCGGACCCTTGGCTGGTCACCCGTTACTATGAGATGCGCCTGCTCGATCATGTGGGGTTTCGTCCACAACTGTTTGAATGTGCGAATTGCGGGCGTGAGATACAACCTGAAGATCAGTTCTTTTCGTTCAGCGCAGGTGGAGTGATTTGCCCACGCTGTGGGAGAGGGTTGCCCAATCTGCGCAGCCTCTCGATGGAGACGCTCAAGTATTTGCGACACTTCCAACGCTCCAGCTACGCGGAGGCCACTCGGGCACGTCCCAGCCCTGAGGTGCAGAACGAGGCGGAAAGTCTCATGCAAGGCTATTTCACGTATCTGCTCGAAAGAGAACTGAACACGCCCGGATTTCTAAAAAAAATCAGGGAATAAAAAATCACCGTGAAGGTGATTTTTTATTGGAAGTTATTCTGTATAAATTGAAAGCATTCGAAGAATAATTTCTTAAACATGGGAGCCTTTATCTTTTTTGCGTTTGGTCCGTTGCTTTCGGGTAAAGCTCAAGTCCATGCGTTGCGTGCTGATTCTATCTTCGGTCTCATGCGAGTCTGAAACATAACCCAGTTTTCGTAAAGTAATGCGCCTCAACCAATTGAAAATATATTTTCTCATCATGATCTCTTCAAATGGATGAGGAATCGTGGTCGCATTTTCGAGTGCATTGCGCAACTCTGCGGCAGTGGTACCTTGAAATTCAGTCTTCCCTGTTCCAATCGCCCAATAGACGTGGGCATCGCTCCCGGCGGTTTTGGCAAACGGCAGATAAGAGGAAATCTTCTGCACCTTTTCATCAAAGGGCTGTGTTGTCATATTGTAAATTTCAATGCCTCTCAACACACCCTTCAAGGCAGGTTTGGTCAAAGTGTAAAGCACATTATCCATGCTTAAACTACCGGGCAGTTGATTGAATGGATGAGGGGCAACAGCAATGCCTCCCAAATCGCCAATGGCTTTCAAAGTATCGGCCAAAGACAAATCACGGGGCGGAATCTTTTCCACGAACAACGCCAGCAAATGCCCATCAGCAGTTGTCACCTCCACTCCGGGGATCACTTCGAGGTTATATTGCGAGGCCAGATCACAGGCATCAAATGCGCCGCGAATATCATCGTGGTCAGTGATTGCAATTACATTCAAGCCAACGCTGGAGGCCTGCTTGAGCACAGCGCGCACGGTTGTTGTGGCGTCGTAGCTATAAATGGTATGGATGTGGACATCTGCAAAACCCATAAAATACACTCTCGTAATGAATGAGGGCAAGAGTATATCCTGATGTTTCTGAATCAGGCAAATCTTTTCTTAAGCTGTTAAGAGAATTGTAAATAAAATACCGCCCTATGTGATACGTTTGCTCCAATTCAACACAAATATCCAGGCGACCAGAAGAACAATCGGTTTCAGAAAACGCCATAACAGTATTTGGAACCAGCGCCACTTTACTGGATAGATGATATATGCAATGAACCAACGTACAATCAATGATTGACCCAGGCCGCTTCGCAACACCCGCTGCCTGTATTTGCGAAATGAAAATCCGCCACGCTGAAACGACTCGCTGATCTCACCGGCTGCGACCAATCCATATCCTAAGGCGATACTGATGCCCTCGCCGAAAATTGGGTCAGCACCCGCAGCATCACCCACCAATAATACGCGTGGCACAGCCATTTTATTTTCCGGACTGAACCAGCGAATAGGGTGACCCTTGATCTCATATTGATTTAAATCAAGGCCAAGCCGCGTCATTTCCCTAGCAAGTGGCTCTCGTAATGGTGGGCGCTTTTCCGAGGCAAGAATATTGGTGTCGTAAATTCCCCAACATCGCATGGGCATTCCTTTGATCTGGGTTGGGAAGTCCCATACATAGCCAGCGATATTTTCAGGGACGGGGGAAAAATCGAAAAACGCACCACCTTCCCGACTCGATTTAGATTCACTGGCATCTGGAGGCGTAATTATCTCCAGTACTCGCGCAGTATAAACTAGAGCCCTGGGAAATATACAGCGCCGCGTGATGCCATTCGACCCATCGGCACCAACGACTACTTGAGCGAGGAAAATTCCCTGATCAGTTTCAACGGTCACACCGCTTGAGTCGGGGATGATATTTTTTACCTGGATGCCTTCTCGAATTTCAAGCCCTCTACTTTTTGCTTTTTCTGCCAGCCAGTTATCGAACTCATCGCGGCGAATGATACGCAGGGGAGGTCGCTTTGGGTTACGAAGAGTCAATCCGCTGGATTCAAAGTCAAAGTGGACGGCATTGGCAAAAACGTGAGGAACTTCGTTTAGGTCAAGATCTAGATGAGCGAGAATATTTTCGGCATCGAGGGTGAGACCGCCAGCACAAAGTTTGGGGCGTGGATAATGTTCCTTTTCGAGGAGCAGGGTGCGGGAAGCCAGATGCGGAGCTATCCGCTGTAGATGTAAAGCTGTGGAGAGTCCGCTGGGCCCGCCACCTATGATGATGATGTCGTAGGCCATTCCAGATAATTATGAATATGTGCCAGACCAGGCTTCAAATTCCCTGCCTTCGCGCTCACCATCCTTATAGAATGTAAGATAGGTGATGGTTTGATAGGGAACAAATTTTTGTTCCTCCGGTTTTTTAACAGCCAGGTCGAAGTAAGAGTGCCAGGTGCCGGAGTTGATATACAACTGGCTTTGGTCATGCGGCGGCTCGCCATGCGTATCGAGTGAGATGATTTCGTGGTGATGGGTATGACCATAGACAATGTATTTAGCCGTGTCGTTGAGGAAGGCCGGTTCGTTCAACGCATGCTCTGCAAAGGAACGTTCATTTTCAGACATGCGGTCGCGCACCCAGACAACAATGTCGTTGATGTTTTGGAAGGAGGTACGCTTGGAGATTTTGATGACGAGTTGCATTGCATCGACCATATCGAACTTGAAGGCTTTATCCTGTTCGCGGACGGCTGGGAGTTCAAGGAACTCATCGCATAAATCATCCCAGACTTTTTTCAATTGAATTTCCAGGGCAGGTGTTCCCGCATAGCGCCTGATCTGCCCGCTGATCCACAGGGAGGTAGCTAGCGCCGGACGAATGTTGGTGATGCGCCTTAGACTATCAATAATACCTTTCGGCAACTTGTCGCCAAAACGGTTTTGAACTTCCACTGGAAAACGGTTACACACATCCATGGTAAAGATATCGCCCAGTGTGGAATAATCACGGCCAAACTCGCGGTTGAAGTTGAACTTATCGTAGCAATCACCGTGCCGGGCATACACCTTGTACCGGTTGAAGATTTCCTGTAGGGCAGGGTTTTCCTCCAGATCATAAGCGAAGGGAGCAGAGGAATTGCTCAACCCCAAAGTGTTGATAATAGTATTACGAATTTCATCGAAGGGTTTGCCCTTCAGGTGATAATACCAATCGTGGTTGCCCACCATGTAATGCAAGCGGACTTTGGGCGAAATGCGCTCCTTTGAATCCATATCGGGTCTGCCATGTTGATTGGCTGGCGGTAACAGAATAGACTCGCCGTTGGCGCAATGCCGAAGGACATCCAGTGACTCCTGGTTTACGTGGATGATGTTTTGGGTGGTTTGTGCCAGCTTGGTAGCGAAGTTTGGGCTGGAGCGATCTGTCCAGGGCCGGACGTAGGCCAATGTATTCGGAGCGGTATCAAGCCAGAGCGTGGAATGAAGCGGGTCAAGAATGTCGCCCATGAGGGCAACATCCAATTGCTGGATGGGTTCATACTTCCCATTTTTGCGGAAGGAGGCGAAGTATGCCATTTCGCGCAGGCGGTTGGCGAACAGGTGGAACGCGCTGGGAGAAATCGAATTGGCAGTTGTGCCGTCTCCAAGGTGAAGGTCACTGATAACGATGAGCATGCGCTCTCCTCAAAAACAGAAGTTTTGTTTATTATAGTATGAATGCCTGATCCGATAACAACAAAATGCGTACAGATGGATGAACAAAACAATAGATACCCTTGTTATAATTAATTGTATGAAATTGCTGAGACTTATCTTTCTGGCTGGTGGTCTTTTTCTGGCAGTCTTTGCCCTGGGCTTTGCTTATCAAGTGCCATTGGTCATCCAAGTCTGGCCCTGGAGTGTTTCACCGCTGACTTATCTTTTCATCGGCTCAATTCTTGCTGCTGTAAGTATTGCCATGCTTTGGATCGGTTGGACAGAGGCATACAGTTCACTACCTGCCGGCTCCTTGAATGTTTTTGTGATTGCGCTGACGACCACTTTTTATTTTTTCTCCCTCGTCATAAAAGATAATCGAACAGGCTTTTTACCCTACGCATTAATCGGAGTTATATTCGTTCTCTCAAGTGCATACACTTTCCAATGGAGTCGCAGCCTGCCTATGCAGGATTCGCATCCCACTCCGCGCTTTATTCTGTTTTCTTTTGGGATATTTACCCTTTTCCTCGTCCTCTCTTCCTGGGCGTTGTTATCGAAACGACCAATTTTTCCCTGGAACTTGACTCCCGAATCATCCATCGTGATTGGCTGTATCTTTTTAGGAGACGCGTTTTACTTCCTCCATGCCTTGCTCTACCCGCGCTGGCGCAATGCAGCAGGACAGTTGCTTAGTTTCCTCGCTTACGACTTGTTTTTGATCTTTCCCTTCCTTCGTTTATTTGAAACAATTAAACCTGAATTCAGGCTTAGCCTGACAATCTATACCATTGTGCTGGTTTATAGTGGGTTGCTTGCGATCTACTACTTGTTTATACACCGAGGGACGAGGATCTGGGCACCAAGGAGATAGTATGGCTCGTCAAATTTTCGCATGGCTATTGATCATTCTCAGTGCGATCTTTCTCCTGGCAAGTGTAGTGGGAATTGGCGCGGCCTGGGTCTATAACGAACCGTTGACCCATGAAGCAGCCAACCGTCTAAACGAGATTGATACGGAATTGGCTCAAGCTCAAACCACCCTTGAATCCACACAAATGGAACTTGAACGTGCCTTGCGGATTGTCAAAGCCGCCGATCAGGCTCTCGATAAACTTTCGCAACAATCCAATCAGGCTGACAATATCTTTGAAAGTATCAAAGTCACGCTGGATGACAAGCTGCTTCCGGAGTTGAAACTCACCCGCGAGCGCATTACCACAGCCCGTACTACTTTGGAAAGTTTCCAGTCCGTTCTCGAAGGTGTCACAAATTTTATTCCTGGCCTTGATCTGAGCGGGCCAGACCAGGTGCTATCAGACTTAATCAGTTCCACTACATCGATCGATGCTGAAATTGCAAACGTGGAGGAAATTGCCAGGCAAGCTTCAACGTTTGTAGGCGATACATCTTATTTGCTTGGCGGCGACCTTACCGAAACGCGCGACAGCCTGGAGAATTTTCTTACAGCTGTACAGGACTATCAAGAAAAGGTGAGTGGGTGGCGCGCACAAGTCTCTGACTTAAACAAGGCTTTGCCCGCCTGGATTGATCGAGCTTCCATCAGCCTGACATTCTTTTTATTGTGGTTCGGTCTTTCGCAATTTGGCCTGCTCTTGCATGGACTCAATATTCGCCGCGGCGCTGATCCGCTGGGCGTATTGCGACCGATTCCACCGCCAATCCCTTAGTCCTGAATCTTTGCTTGACCTAGAACGCATGTTCTAATATAATTTTCAGGTATGTCCATCTTAAAGCGCATCCTGAAATTGATTGGTATACGTCCGAAACCTTATCCTCGCACGTATGAACTCAGCGAAAGTTTACAGGTTACTCTGAAAACACTGGCTGAGCACGAGGGTTGTTCAGAGGGTGAATTAATATATTCTGTGCCACCAACGAAGCGGCAAAAATCCGTGTTTCTCATTTATGCCCATGCTGACAGGGAGGCTGTTCGCAAGCTTTATCAGCGCATGGTCAGGGACGGAATCCATGTATGGTGGGACGCGGAGAAACTCGAGGCTGGTCAGAATTGGCAGGCTGAGATTCGTAATTCACTCTTCAAAAGTGATGTAGTCCTTGTTTGTCTTTCGGAGAACTTTAACGAAGAGCGCGGATACCGTTATGAAGAATTGAACATCGCCTTGGAGAAGGCCAGATTCACTCCCAGTGATGAAATTTTTATCATTCCCATTCGGCTGGAGAAATGTGATATGCCTGAATCCCTGCGGCATTTGCACCGTTTGGATTTATTTGAGCCAGATGGCTATAGAAAGGTGATTCAGGCCTTGCAGGAACATGACCAATAAAATGTGCCAATAACATTAGGTATTGTGTCAGATGTCGAATTTATTACGGCAACTTTGAGTTTACAGAATACCCTGTCATTTTGCACGCTTTCTACTCAGTTTGTGTTTATACATGGCTTCATCTGCCTGGGAGAGCAGTTCCTCTGTGGTACTGGTTGAGTCTGAAGCAATCCGAATTACTCCCAGACTGAAAGACAAAGCTTGTCCACTACCAGCTTGAAGGTTATAAGCATCCACAATGCTTTGCAAACGGGTTTGCATGCTGGCGAGGTCGCTTTCAGCCGCATCGATGATCATAACTACAAATTCGTCCCCACCTAGTCGTCCAATCACGTCCGAATCACGGAAAGTGTCTGTCAGAATCCGGGCAAATTGGATCAAAGCCGTGTCACCCGCTATATGACCGAAGGTGTCATTGATATATTTTAAACTATCCAGGTCTATATAGATTAGTGACAGGGAATAGCCAGCCCGCCTGGCAAATTTCAACAAACCAGTGGCCAGAATCATAAAACCGCGCCGGTTATTAAGACCGGTCAGGTTGTCATTCAATGATGTGTTACGCAATTGTTCATTGGCTTTTTCCAGTTCCGATACTTTTTGGTACAGCTTATCAGCCAGTAGTTGCAGGTGTTCGCGCTGAAGTTGTCCGGTTTGGGGGAGTCGGGTGGGTGATACGGAAGGTCGTTTCAAGGATTCATTTACAGCTCGCAGGATCTCTTGAGGTTCGGCTGGCTTTCTGATGATATGTTGTATCCCACTGGCATGGGCAAGCCTGTGAATCTCCGACTCATCATAATTGGCAGTATGAAAAATGACCGGGGTTTCCACTAAAAGTGGTTCGGCACGCAAGCGTCGGACGAACGTGAATCCATCCATCTTGGGCATGAGGATGTCGGTGATGATCAGGTCAGGTAGTTCGAGACGTGCCATATCCAGTGCCTGCGAGCAGTCATCGGCTTCCATCAGGCGATGACCGAAATTCCCCAGCAAAGTAATGTATGGGCGGCGATCAATTGGATTGGTGTCAACAATGAGAATGGTTGCCATTGTGCCTGACCTTTGTTTATGAGCATATATGCCAATCGAAGGCTTTACATTTATGTCCCAGTGGATTAATGCAGTCGGTAAAAGTTTTAATCGTATGGCAAATAATAGCACAATTTCACTAATGGAGCGTCATTCCAACACAGTGATATTTCATAAAGGAAAACTCCCATTGGTAAGCAAATGGGAGTTTTCGCAGTGGGAAACCAGAC
>Ga0070699_100000856_pt1 | contig 28295 bp, 23 predicted proteins | sample KBSK1503metaG_FD_65473 | JGI IMG/M metagenome (GOLD analysis project Ga0070699, IMG submission 65473) | Corn, switchgrass and miscanthus rhizosphere microbial communities from Kellogg Biological Station, Michigan, USA - KBS K1-50-3 metaG | ecosystem: Host-associated > Plants > Roots >...
GCACGAGGCGCAAAAGATTGTCGCCACCTTCTCTCAGGAAAAAGTCGACGAGATAGTCGGGGCGATGGCTCGCGCCGCTCACGCGGACGCCTACCGCCTTGGTGAGATGGCGCACCTCGAAACCGGATACGGATCGGCCGCCGATAAAGCCACAAAGAATCGCTTCTCGGCCGAACAGATTTACAACTTCATAAAACCGATGCGGACGGTCGGCGTGATTCGCCAGACCGACAGCATTATCGAAGTCGCCTCGCCCCGCGGCGTTGTCGCGGCGATCATTCCATCGACCAATCCAACTTCAACCGCAATCTTCAAAATACTGATTTCAATCAAGGCCCGCGATGCGGTCGTGCTCAGCCCGCATCCGTCCGCCGCCAATTGCATAACCGAAACCGCTCGCGTCATGCGCGAAGCCGGCGAAGCCGCCGGCTTGCCCGCCGGCGCGATCGGATGCATGACACTCGCGACCATCGAAGGCACTCAAGAGTTGATGAAGCACAAACGCACTGCGCTGATACTCGCCACAGGCGGCATCGGTCTCGTTCGTGCTGCCTACTCTTCGGGCAAGCCTGCCTTCGGCGTTGGACCCGGCAACGTACCGGCGATGATCGAGGGCTCCGCTAATGTCACAAAAGCCGTTCGCGATATCCTCACCGGCAAGTGCTTCGACAACGGAACAATTTGCTCCTCGGAGCAGGCCGTCGTCGCCCAGCGTTCGATCGATACGCAAGTGCGAGAGCGTTTCGCCGCCGAGGGCGCTGTCTTTCTGAACAAGGAACAACAAGCCGCCTTAACAAGAGTCGTGGCGACGGCGACAAACACGCTCAACCCTAAGATCGTCGGAAAAAGCCCAAAGGTCATCGCCGAAATGGCCGGCTTCTCGATACCGGAAGGAACTCGCGCGATACTTTGTGAATTGGATGGTGTTGGGCGCGATCATCCGCTCTCGATGGAAAAGCTTTCGCCGATTCTTGCCTATTACGTTGTCGATAGTCTGGAGGAAGGTTGCCGGCGATGCGCGCAGATTCTGAGATACGGAGGAATGGGGCACACAGCTTCGATCCACACTGCCAGCCGGGATGCGGCGCGTGAATACGGAATTCGCATGCCCGCTTCACGGGTGATCGTCAACAGCCCTTCGACTCATGGCGCGATTGGATTCACTACCGATCTCGAGCCGTCGATGACGCTCGGATGTGGATCGTGGGGGGGCAACGTGACCTCCGATAACATCTCGCCGCGGCATCTGGTTGACGTCAAGCGCATAGCCTTTGAAACCCGTCCGATGAATCAGGAGGCTGCAACTACTCGTCCCGCCGCTCGACCGGCAACCTCGGTAGATCGAAATGAAATCGCCGCGTTGGTAGATCGATTCCTGGCCGAGCGCCACGTTCATCAGGTCCCGCCGCCCGCGAATCCCCCCGTCTCCGCGGCGCCTCCGGAGCCGCCGCGCACTCAGCCTCCGCCACAACCGATACCTGCCGTTAATGGAGCCGCGAACGGCCGCGTCTACGATTTCGTTTGCGAAGACGATGTAAAGCAAGCGATCGCCGGCCGCGAAAAGATATTCATCAATCACAAGACCATCATCACGCCCGCAGCGCGAGAGCTTGGCGAAGAGCGCGATGTTTTTGCGCGGCGATAACGACAAAGCGTCACTCAAAGCCATTGATGCGAAACGATGAACGGGGATCCTCCTTGCCCGGACCGAACGGGGCGCAACGTTGGACCCCGTGACCTCTCCCCTGATCCACAAGGATTCAGGTCGTCGGGCCCGCGTCGATCCGGGCGAGGAGAATCCCCGCGCAAATGAAACTCAACTCCCACTTCCTAAAGAAGCGAAGTGACGACTGCCGTGTTAGCGCAGTGAATCCTGAAACTAGGAGTGATGAACTGGCGGGCCTCTATCAGCCGGCTGGTCTAAGGTAGGCGACGAAATAACGCAGTTTGCCGAAACCTCGGCGAGCATTTCCGTCGCGTAACGATCAAAGGATTTCTGATGAGGCGGCTGATCTGAGGTCTGTTCGTTTTCGAAATTGATTGCGGTTTCTTGAGTAGGGTCCGCGGGAGCCCTGAAATGATTATCTGGAGGAACAAACTCGTTACGGCACTCCAGCCCCGCGCTTCTGGTGAACCGGCCGCTCCCGTCTCCAAGCCAGACTATTACGCTCTCTCCATGAAGAAGATCAGTCCAGACCAGATCGGCGGTACCGTTATCATCGAGGTCTCTGGCGAATAGTGATCCGTGTTCGATCCATCTGGCCCCGAAATGAAGGAGTACGTGCCTGCCTGAGCCGCTCAGGATGACTCGAACCCGTTTCTCCAAACCGAAGCCGTCAAGCCTGGCCTCATCGATGAAGCCGTCGGAATCGAAATCTGACAACGCGATTGATTGACCGAATCGCAGCCCCTCTTTCGCGCTTGCGCTCTGGCCTTGCGGAACCGCGCTGGCCGAGCCAACCGCGAAGGCGGTGAGAACGAAGACCGCTCTGGCTATGACCCAGTGGAGCTTCATTGCAAAAACTGTAGCAGAATTGGTTTCCGACGCAAAGGCCGAAGCAGCAGGCGGTCACGAGCCTGGGGTGCGCGTCAGATTTTCGCGCATACCCACCCTCGTGAGAGGTGGGTCCTGATGTTGCGGCCTACAACGAAGCGCGGCTGGCGCTCCATACCCACTTCGTGAGAAGTGGGTACGTGATGTTGTAGCCTACTATCTGGCCCGAGACAGTCCAATGCGCACAATACAGGCTACAACATCAAACATACCCACTTCTCACGAAGTGGGTATGTGCAAGAACGCGAGACGTTGACACACATCTGATTTGTTGTAGGCTGCAGCATCACCGACCCACCTCTCACGAGGTGGGTATGCGCAAAAACCTGACGCGCACTCACGAGCCTCGATTCGTTTCGAGGATCGATCCATCATGTGATAAGTTAGCGGTGCTGTCAGCGACGCGTCACATAGCCCAGCTTCTACACGGGCGATTCTCAAATCATGAACTCATTATGCGAGATGGAGTGTAATCCCCGATGACAACAGCAGTGGCGTTCGTCGTCCTTATCATTGCAATCGCTTTGGTCTTTGATATCGCGAATGGATGGCATGATGCGGCGAACTCGATAGCGACGGTTGTTTCAACTCGCGTGCTCTCGCCCGGTGTCGCGGTGGTGTGGGCGGCATTCTTCAACTTCGTCGCGTTCATGATTTTCGGAACTCGCGTCGCTAAGACGATCGGCGGAGATTTGATCGAGATCAAACTCATCGAGCCGAGATGGCAACTGTGGGTGCTGATGTGCGGATTGCTTGGCGCGATCATCTGGGACGTGATCACGTGGTACTTCGGACTTCCTACCAGTTCCTCGCACGCGCTGGTCGGAGCGTATGCCGGCGCGGCCATCGCGGCTCATCGAGGCGTGGCCGGTCTGCTGAAACCGGAAGGATGGATAAAGACTGTCTCCTTCATCCTGATCTCTCCCGTATTCGGCGCGATTCTTGGATTCTCAGTGATGGTTGCAATCCTGTGGGTTTTTCGCCGCCAGAGTCCGGATCGAGTCGATAGTTTCTTTCGAAAAGGCCAGTTGGTTTCGGCGGCTCTTTACAGCCTGGGGCATGGCGGCAACGATGCGCAGAAGACGATGGGAATAATAACCGCGGTGCTGGTGGCGGGGAATATGATGAGTACAACTTCGACTGGTGGACTGCCGGCCATCCCGCTTTGGGTGGTGCTCGCATGTCACGCAGCGATGGGACTCGGGACACTCTCCGGAGGCTGGCGAATCGTTCATACGATGGGCTCGCGCATAACCAAGCTCAAGCCTGTCGGTGGATTCGCCGCGGAAACCGCCGGAGCGGCGACGTTGTTCCTGGCCACGTTCGGCGGAATTCCAGTCAGCACAACTCACACGATCACCGGCGCGATCGTGGGAGTAGGTTCGACGAGGCGGCTTTCCGCTGTGCGCTGGGGAGTCGCAGGCAGAGTGGTGTGGGCGTGGATACTAACGATACCCGCGGCCGCCATTATCGCCGCCGTTTGTTTCCTCATCATACAAGCTTTACATAGCCTGTAGCGTCAGCCCGCTCAGCACTCACAACCGCTTTCAAATCTTCGTCGTTGACCGCCGGAAGCGAGAAAACAAAACGCGAACCTGTGCCCATCTCGCTTTCAACCGATATCTCACCTCCGTGCGCGTGCGCCAGATGCTTGACGATCGCCAGTCCCAGCCCGCTTCCTTCGGTTTTGCGCGACCGTGACTTGTCGCCGCGGTAGAGACGCTCGAACACCCGCGGCAACTCGGCCGGCGAGATTCCGGCGCCGGTGTCTTCAACGACTATCGCGACACGGCCATCCGCTGTCTCGGCCGATACAGAGACCGATCCGCCCGGGCGGTTAAACTTCACGGCATTGTCTATAAGGTTGTAGAGAATCTGCTCGAGCCGTGTCTGATCGGCTCGCACGATTAGACCGGCGGGGATTGCCGAATGAAAAGAAATGCCGGCCGTCACCTTGCGCGAATCAAGAAGATGAAACACGTCCTCAACAACACGGCGAAGATCAACCGCGCAGAGTTTAAGCTCGACTTGTCCCGATTCGATGGCTGAGAGATCGGTTATGTCTGAGATCAGCGATGTCATTCGCACGGCGTTCTTGTGCAGCGAATCGATGAACCTTTTTCTGGATTCAGGCTCGTCCATCGCGCCAGCCAACAAAGTCTCAGAACTGGCAAGCATAGCCGCAAGCGGGGTGCGAAGCTCGTGCGAAAGATTGGCGAAGAACTCGCGCCGAATGCGTTCCAGCTTTTCGAGTTGGGTGGTGTCAAAGAAGACGCCGACGGCAAGCTCCGGGCCAAGCGGCGCGATGTTTAACTGAAAAGCCCGGTGCTCGCGGTCCGCCATCTCCACCTGGATCACGTCGGCGGCGCGGTCTTCCAGCACGCGGGCGAACGCTCGGTTTACCGCGGGGTCGCGAGTCGCGTCGGTCAATCGATACGCACGCGACGTTTTGGTTGCGTTCGACTTGCCGGCATCGCCGGCTGCGAGCTTGAAGATCCGCGCCGCGGCTTCGTTGTAGAGCGCCAGTCGCATCTGTGAATCGACGATCAGCACCGCTTCCTGCATTGTGGCCAGCACCCCCGCAAGCAGCTTGTTCGTCTCCTCGGTTATCGCGGATTGATGTTTGATTTCCGACAGTGCCTCGCTGTAGCGGCTCAATGCATAACGCGCGACGAAGAAAGTCATGATCGCGACGACGATCACCGTTATCACGTGCGAAGTGATGACCGAGATATGCGGAAACAACGCGGTCTTTATGCTTTCATAGAGCACGAAGATTCCGAGCGCCGCGAGCGTCACCAACCAAACTCGTTTGCCGAGGTTATTCATCGTCGATCGGGCTAACGCTTTCTACCAGACGATAGCCAATGCCGGTCACGGTCTCGATTGCCGTCGAGTCGCCGAGCTTTTGCCGCAGACGCCGAATGTGAACATCGAGCGTGCGCGAATCACCGTAATAGGTCGCGCCCCATACGCGGTCGAGCAATACTTCGCGGGGCAGCACGCGTCCCTGGTTCCTCGCAAGCTCCGACAACAGTGCGAACTCTTTGCGGGTCATTCGCACGTCCTGGCCGCGGTAACGGACGCTGAACGTCGATGGATCGATGCGCAGCGTCCCGTTGTCAAAGATTGGTCCTCCGATCTCGGAACCCTCAACACGGCGCAACGCGGCGTTAACACGAGCAACAAGCTCGCGCATGCTGAACGGCTTTGTTATGTAGTCGTCGGCGCCGATGTTCAACCCCAGAACCTTGTCAGCTTCGTCGGCGCGCGCGGTAAGCATCAAGATCGGCATTCGCGCTGTCGTCGCCTCCGCGCGCAGGCGGCGGCACAACTCGAATCCGCTCATGTAGGGAAGATTCAAATCGAGCAGCACAATATTCGGCGGGCGTTCGAGGATCAGATTGAGCGCGGCTTCGCCGGTCGCCGCGATGCGCGAGCGAAACCCTTCGCGTTCCAGGTTGTAACGAATTGACTCCGCGATGTCCTCGTCGTCTTCGACGATGACGACGCTTCGAACGCGTGTCTGATCGCTGGCGCCTACCATACGGTGTGTTTAATCACCTGCCCGCGTGACATGAAGACTATCTGTTCGCAGATATTGGTGACATAGTCGGCAATGCGTTCGAGATGCTTGAGAATGAACAGCCACTGGGCGCCGCGCGCGACAGCGGCCGAATCCTGTTTCATCGTCTCGATAACTCTAGCGTACAGGTCGTCATAGAAAGCATCTACTTCATCATCACGCGCGATTGTAACCCGGGCGCGTTCCGGATCTCCCGAGGTGAACGCATCAAGCCCCTCGACCAGCATATCCTGAACGACCTTGGCCATCGAGTAGATATCGATCTGCAAATCGAGCTGTGGCTCGTCGTTGAGGCCGAGCGCGTGCTTTGCGATGTTGACCGCGTGGTCCCCGATGCGCTCGACCTGCGGCGCCGTTCGCGCGGCGGAAACCACAAACCGGAGGTCGGAGGCGGCGGGCTGCTTGAGCACGAGAATATCCACGCAAATCTGATCGATGTCGAGTTCCATCTGATCGATCGCATCGTCCTCGCGAATGACCCGGTTTGCGAGTTCGGAATCGCGCTCGAGCAACGCTCGCATCGACAGCATTATGGCTTTCTCAGCCGCGCCTCCCATCACAAGCAGCCTGTCGCGCAACCGATCGAGATCGTTTTCAATTAGTCGTTTGTGCATCCTTGTTTTTTGGTTTCTGGTTTCTGGTTTCTGGTTCGAACAACAGTGCTCGAGGCCTAACCAGAAACCGGAAACCAGAAACGAGAAACCATCCTTCATCCAAACCTTCCCGTAACGTAGTCTTCGGTCATTCGCTTGTCGGGTTGCGTGAATATTTTTTCGGTCGAGTTGAACTCAATCAATTCGCCAAGCCAGAAGAAGGCCGTGAGATCCGAAACGCGAGCCGCCTGCTGCATATTGTGAGTGACGATGACGATCGTGTACTTCTCCCTGAGGTCCGCAATCAACTCTTCGATCTTTTGAGTCGCGATCGGATCAAGCGCCGACGTGGGCTCGTCCATCAGCACGATTTCAGGTTCAACCGCCAGCGCGCGCGCGATGCAAACTCGTTGCTGCTGACCGCCCGACAACCCTAAAGCTGAATCTTTCAATCGGTCCTTTACTTCATTCCATATCGCCGCGGCGCGAAGGCTCGCTTCGACCCGATCCGCAAGCTCACTTTTCGAGCGCGTCAGAGAATTTATTCTAAGGCCATAGGCGACGTTATCAAAGATCGACCGCGGAAAGGGATTCGCCTTCTGAAACACCATCCCGACGCGCCGCCTGAGCGCGACGACATCCATGCCCGGCGCGTAGATATTCTCACCATCGACTTCTACGCTGCCTTGCACCCGAGTGCCCGGAATCACGTCGTTCATTCGGTTCAACGTGCGCAGCAGAGTCGATTTGCCGCAACCCGACGGCCCGATGAACGCGGTGATTTGGTTCGCCGGAATCGTAATCGAGATATTGTGGAGCGCGCGCGTTCGCCCGTAGTAGAAATCCAGCTTCTCGATTTCAATCTTTGCCGCGCCGGGATGCTCCGGCCGCTTGGCGGCGGTTTGGAATCGAGTCTTCTGATTAGCGGGCATACTTGTAATCTTCTGTTCAGCAGTACTAATGATGTCCCGCTGGGCGATGTTCTCAGTTCGAAGGTTCATCACACATCCCGGCCTCGACCGATGTTTGAAACAAACTCGCGAACCTGTGCGCCTATTTCGTCTCGAACGCGGCGAAACACAATAAGCCGATCGTTGCCGGTTGCTTCCGCAGGGTCTTCAAAGCTCCAATGAAGGCTGCGTGCCGCTCGCGGAAAGACCGGGCACACTTCCTGAGCGCGATCGCAAACAGTGATGACGTAGTCAAACTGCCCGGCAGTCATTTCATCGACGGACTTCGAATATTGTGCGCTGATGTCGACGGCTGCTTCGGCCATAACGCGGACCGCAAGCGGGTTGATCCTCGTCGGATTGAGGCCGGCGCTGGCTACTTCGAATGCATCACCGCCAACCTCGCGAAGAAAACCCTCGGCCATCTGACTGCGGCACGAGTTGCCCGTGCACAGGAAAAGCACTCGCTGCTTTGATAGTACATTGCTCATTGATAACGTTGCCTTGTGAGTATCTTAACCGAGATGTTGATCGCCAGGATCATCGTCACCAGAACCAGCGTCGCGGCCCAGGCCATCGCGTGCCACTCTTCGTAGGGCGACTGCGCGTAGTAATAGATTTGATAGGTCAACGATGCAATCGGTTGATTGAGATCGGTGCTCATGAAGTTGTAGCTCAGTGCGGTGAAGAGCAGCGGCGCGGTTTCGCCCGCGATGCGCGCAATCGCGAGCATCGCTCCGGTCGCGACACCGCCCGCGGCCGCGCGCAGCACTACGCCGAGGCTCATTCGCCAGACCGGGGCGCCCAGCGCGAGCGCCGCTTCGCGCATGCTCTGAGGGACCAGCCTTATCATCTCTTCCGTAGTCCGCGCGACGATTGGCATCATTATGATCGCAAGCGAAACTCCGCCTGCCAGCGCCGAGAAGTGTCCCATCGGCCTGACCATCACCGTCCACGCAAACACGCCGACGATGATCGATGGAACACCCGTCAACGTGTCGATCAGAAATCGCAGGACAGTTCCAAACCGGTTAGACCCGAACTCCGCGAGATAGAGTCCGCCGAGTATCCCAACAGGCAACCCGATAACCGAGGCAATCGAAATCAAAATCAATGTGCCTACGATGGCATTCGCTATTCCGCCGCCCGGTTCGCCGATCGGCTTCGGCATGTTGACCAGGAACCCTATGTTCAGTGCACGCGCGCCGGTCAGCGCGATATACCCGAGGATCAGAAGCAACGCGCAGATTGCGAACACTGAGAACAAGCCCGTGATAAGGGTCATCGAACTGCTCAGTATTTTCCGACGCTTGAGATAGTTATGCATGCGCGCCCTTCGCCTCGCCGCGAGTCACACCCCAAACCAACAACCGCGCGAACGCATTGATCACAAACGTAATGACAAACAGGATCAGTCCCATCTCGACCAGCGCGTGACGATAGGTCTCGGTTGTTGCTTCGGTGAATTCGTTGGCGATCGCCGACGCGATGGTATACGACGGATCGAACAGCGACGCGGAAATCTGCGGGCGATTGCCGATTACCATCGTGACGGCCATCGTTTCACCGATTGCCCGGCCGAGCCCGAGGATCACCGCGCCGGTAATCCCCGATCGCGCATTCTGAATCACAATCCACGTCGCTTCCCATTTCGTCGCCCCAAGCGCAAGCGCCGCTTCGGGCTGGGTCCTGCTTACCGCTCGCATAACGTCGGTCGCCACGGCGGTGACGATCGGCATGATCATGATCGAAAGGATTATTCCCGCGGTCATCAATCCGAGTCCGTTCGGTTTTCCTTTGAACAACGGGAGAAAGCCGAACGCCGATTGAATGCGAGGATAAACCGTGTCACGCAGCAAAGGCGCGAGCACGAATATGCCCCACAGTCCATACACCACCGACGGTATCGCCGCGAGCAGTTGAACCAAAAACGAAATCGGAGTCGAGAGCGAGCGAGGCGCATGCTCCACCAGAAAGACGGCCACGCCGATGCTCACGGGAACCGCGATGATCAGTCCGATGATCGAAGAGACTGCCGAACCGTAAATGAACGGCAGCGCGCCGAACTGCTCGCGCACCGGATCCCACACTTCGCGCCAGATAAAGCTCGGGCCGAACTTGTCGAAACTCAAGGTCGAGTCTCGAGCCATCTCGACGATCATCAACACAACCAGTCCGGCGATTGCGAGAGCAAACAGAAGCGTGATCAGTTTGAATAACTGATCAGCGAGGCGGCCGCGTCGCTTCAAAAAGAAGCTCGATAGCCGGCGTGTATTTGCCGAAGCGGGGCTCATGCTGTTCACGGTAAGAGCTAACTCGTTCGAAGCGGTTTGCCCTGATTGGTGATCGAGTTGATCTTTGCTTCGGCCCTTTTGACCACCTCACTCGGCAGCGGCGCATAGAGCAGCTCTTTTGCCATCTGCTCGCCATCGTGAATCGCCCACCAAAGAAAATCGACCAATGCCTTTCCTTTCGCCTGGTCTTGCTGCTCTTTGTAGACGAGCAGATAAGTAAACGACGCGATTGGATAGGCGCCCGCGCCTGAAGCGTTGGTAATGGATATTCGCAAGTCGTCGGGCATTTGCGTTGCTGCGCCGGCGGCCGCGGCGGTTATCGAATCCAGCGCCGGCCGCGCGAACTCGCCCGCTGAGTTTTTCACCGCCGCGTAAGGCAGTTTATTCTGTTCCGCATAAATCAACTCAACGTAGCCGATCGAGTTCGGCGTCTGTTTCACCTGGCCGGTGACGCCTTCGTTGCCCTTCGCTCCGAGTCCAGCGGGCCAGTTCACTGAAGTCCCGGCCCCAACCTTCTCCTTCCACTCGACACTGATCTTCGATAGATAATCGGTGAAGACGAATGTGGTGCCACTCCCGTCTGATCGATGAACGACCACAATCTCGGACGCCGGCAGATTCACGCCCGGATTCGCGGAACCGATTTGCGGATCGTTCCAGTGCTTGATGTTACCGAGGAAGATTCCCGCGATCGCTTCGGGCGTTAGCTTGAGGTCGGTTGCTACGCCGGGCAGGTTGTAAGTAATCACGTCAGCGCCGAGCACGGTTGGGATGTGAAGGATCTCGCCCTTGGCGGCCTTGAGATCGTCATCCTTCATCGGGGCGTCCGATCCTCCGAAGTCAACGGTGCGCTCGGATATCTGCTTGATTCCGCCGCCTGAACCGATTGATTGATAGTCAAACTTCAGGTTCGGATGTGATTGGTTGTAAGCGCTGAACCATTTCTGATAGATCGGATTTGGAAACGTCGCGCCCGCGCCCTGCAGCCGGACTTCCGAGCTTGTGGAGCCCGAACATGCATTCAAAACTAACGCACAAACTAACATAAGCATCGCGATTGATTTGCCGTGATTAATCATCAAGGTGAGTCGCCTCCAAGCGAGGTGTTGAACAACTAGAACGCAAGTATAGAATTCTCGCGTTACAAAGCTGTGACATTCGCGTTAAGGCTTGGTTAAACCTGGCGGTCTGCCTGGACTCAAGCAGTGGCGCGGTTAGAAGAGGCGGAACTGTTCAAGCGCTGGACGATTATTTCGTACTGCTGCGGTTCTCGGCTCCGCGCGGCGCCGCCACGTAACCGTTTCGCGTACGAGCAATCAGGCGCCGAGCTCCTGAGTTGACCTGAACCTTCACCGCGCGAAAGGAACCGTCCTTCTTGGAATTGGTGGGATAATAGCCAATGGAATACTGCGTGCGAAGGTCAGTGGAGATTTGCTCTGCAATCGCGTGAACCTCTGAGAGTTCCCTGGGGTAGAAGGCCTTGCCTCCGGTTTCTTCGGCAAGTTTAGTGAGCAGGCCTTCGGCCTTCTCTTTCGGGCTCTTCTTGAACAAGCCGCTATCTTTATCAAGATCGTTAATGAACCCGATCAGATAGACCTGAACCTCAATCTCGCGCAAGTGGTTCACAACTTCGTTGAATTTGTAATAACTGTCATTGTCGAGTCCGTCGGTCACCACGAGCACGGCCTTACGGCGGTTCTTGCCTTCCTTGCTTGCATAATCAGCCGCCAGGTACAGCGCATCGAGCATAGCGGTCTGTCGCGAAGCGACAAGTCCGTTCAGCGTGTCGATAACGTCGTTAACGTCCCCGGTGAATTCCTCGAGGAGTTCCGGTTGATCCTTGAATTCTATGATCGCCATCTCGTCGCGCGGGCGGCTTTCCTTCACCAGGTTTGTGGACGCTTTCACAACGGTGTCCAGTTTCGGCCGCATTGAACCCGAGGTGTCAATCGCGAATACGAGCGATACGGGGACCTGTTCCCGGCTGAAGAACTCAATCTTCTGGGGAACCTTGTCCTCGGTGACCGCGAAGTCCGCTTCTTTGAGGTCCATCGCCGGTTTGTTTGCGGGATCGACGACGGTAACGTCCAGCAACACCAGGTCGGTGCCGAGGTGCAGCGTATCGTCGTCCTTACTCGCTGGTGTTTCGTCCCTGGGCTGTTGTGGTTTCGGAAGCTTCGGTTTGTCGGGCGGGTGCTGATCGGTGCGAGCGAGCGCCGGCGTCTGGAAAGACGTCAGAAGCAAACTCAGAGTTATCACTAAGGTCAGGAAAGCCAATCTGCCCGATGGGAACTTCATAATCGAATCTTACTCCGCCGTCCGGAAATTTGAAAACCACGAACTCCGACGCTTGGGATGCCAGGCGACACGTCCACGGTTGCCGAAAGAACGATCGGAAGGGCAGTTTTTGCGGGCCTCTGTTTTGAAGGCTACTTCTTGAACGATTGATAGCCGTCTCGATATAAGAGTGACAAGCGGCCAAGTCCGCGCGGCGGGTTTACCTTAACCTGGACCTTGTGCCACTTGGCGTCGCTTTGAATATCGGTCGGATAAAAACCCACCGAGTACTGATGCCTGAGTTCGAGTGCGATTCGCGTGCAGATCTCGACCAGTTCGGGCTCGTTGTACGCGTTCGGGAAAAACGCCCGCCCGCCCGTCATCCGCGTGATCTCCTCGAGCACCGACCGGCCAAATCCACTCAGCGAATCGCTCGCCGGATCGGTTATGCCGATGGCGTAAATCTGCACGTCGGCTTCTTTGACCCGGTTCCGAAGCTCCTTGTAGGTATAGCGGCTGTTGTTGTCCTGACCGTCTGAAATTATCAGCAATGCTTTCTTTGAGTGGCGGCCCTGCTGCACTTTCTCGACAGCGATATATGCCGCGTCGTAGAGCGCCGTTGAGCCTTTGGGATTCACAAACATCAGATGTCCAATGACGCTCTCGCCTGAAGTTGTGAAATCCTGAACGAGCTTCGCTCGATCATTAAATCCGATGAGAAAGAAATCATCGTCAACGTGTGAAGAGTCGACGAAGCGCCGCAGCGCGCGAATGGATCTATTGACTCTCTCTTTCATCGAGCCCGAGACATCGTAGACAATGCCAAGCGAGACCGGAGCGTCCTCGTCCGTGAAGTGAGCGATTTGCTGTTTGACCTTGTCATCGAACACGTCGAAATGATCTTTGCCCAGACCGGTCACAAATCTTCCATAAGGATCGGTAACGCTGATCATCACGTTGACGATGTCGGTGCCGAGTTGAATGGTTTGTTGCGGTTTGGCGGCGTCAGGTTTGGACGGAGCCTCAGCCTTTGTCTTTAGAGGGGCGCGCTGATCATCTGTTCGCGCGTTTGCCGGCTCAGGTTTTACCGATTGGACCGCCTCTTTTTTGTCCTGGGCCGAGGCCGTTAACAACTGCGAGGGCGCTGCAACAAAGAGCGCGATCACGAAGGCGAGTGCGAGGCTCTTTCTCATGACATGCCTCCCAAGTCTCACGGGTTGCCTCTTTTCGAGGCTGACTGAAAACTCGGCTATCGAACGATTCACCGGGCATCAGGGCGGCATCCGCTGTCGCAACTAATTGATTTTCACCGCTGCAAGAACGCCGACCAGAACTGATCAGCTCAGTGCTGCTACGCGGACCGTCTCACGCCTCAAGTCGCGTCCACGTGGCGTCATCATTTTAACCACAAAGCCAATCGCGGGCAAGTTAAGATCAAAAATAAATTTTGAGCCGCACACTCACTGATGTATTGCGGTTCTGTCTCTGATCGACGATTCATATCGTAAGGGGCGGGATAAACACAAAGGGCAACCGCTCAGCGATTTCGTATCGGGCGCATCTCGATCATCAACGGGGGACCATCAGTGGCGATTTCGACATCGCTGGTGAAAAGTTCGTGGCCCACGGCCTTCGCCCTGAGTGTGTAGCGGCCTGGCGGCACTGGCCGATTGAGGATAAATCGGCCCTGGGCATTCGCGCTCCCCCACGTCAATAGTGTGTTCTCGCTGACCGTGGCCTGGCCCGCCGAAACAAGACCAACCAGCGCCCCGGCTATCGGCGCTCCGCCTGGAGACCTGACTACTCCGCGGACAGTAACCAGTGTCGAGGATCCCGTGATCGTGGGTGCGGAGGAAGGCGCCGGCTGGGGTTCACCCTTCTTCTGATCGAGTTGCTTGATCATCGCCAGCAAGAGAGTCGAGGGGCGCAGAAATCCCACGGCTCCATATCGGCGAGAGTCGTCGGGTAACCCGTCTCCGTCCTTATCGATGGCCTGGTCATCGGCCACGACTCGCGTCGGTATGCCGATCAGTTTTCCCTCGCTATTCACGGCCGCGCCACCGCTATTGCCGTGAATCACGCGGGCATCGGTTTTGATCCACTTCGCAAGCGGGTCCTGTCCTTCGACATAGCCGTGATTGACCGTGACGGATGTGCCGCCTTTTTCCGGAAACCCGATGATGAACAGGTCCTCGAGCACTTTGATCTTGTTCGAGTCGCCGATCTCAACCGCGGGAAAGGTGAACGATTTAGGCAACGGTTCACCTGTAGCCTTAGACTCGATTCTGAGCAGCGCCAAATCGTATTCCTTGCTCACGAGCAGCAGGCGAAGTCGAAAGCGCGCGCTTGAAACGACCGGTTCATCCTTGTCGGGCAGCGCGAAGAGTATCTCGTCGTAAAGGCGGCCAGTTTTCGTGTTTGTAATGACGTGATTATTGGTGGCTACGAGTCCGTCGGCTCGCACCACAACAGCCGAGCCTCGTGGCCGTGCGCCAGGTGCGTCTTCGGCGTTACGAACCAGAATTAGCCCGGTCGAGGCCATCGCGGCGCGAACCAGAAAGCGAGCATCCGGAGGTAGACTCGGCTCTCGATTCGCGGATTGCCCGAGAGCCGGAGACGCAGCCGGCTCAAGCGTCGCGGCCGCAATGAGGATCAAAGCGGCCCACGTTGTTGCTCTTGTCAGGGTTCTTGTCAATTATGTTTGAGCCGGATTTCGAACGGCGCAATCTCGCCGGGTTTAAGCTTTCCGCCTCCGCCGTTATCGGGAAGCGCAACAACCGACCCGTTCGTGTCCTTGTCTTTTCCCGCGGCGAGAATGATGTCACGCGAGCGCATTTTGCTCCCGCCGGTCTGGGGCACGACCGGAGTGACCTTCTTCACAATCCCGGCTTGCAGCTCGGCCGCGGCAGTAGTCGCCGATTGCGCGAGACAACCCCCCGGTTCCTTCAGCGCAGCGTCGAGATACGGGATTCGATCCCGTGACATTATGAACTGCAGCACTTCGGTTCCCTTCTCCTCATCGAATGCCAAAGTGGTTGTACCCGGGGGTATTTGATACTGTTCGCCTGAAATGACTGCGTTATCGGCGTCGCCCTGATTAGGGAACACCAGGCAACGCTTTCCGCTGGGCTGGATGTTGACGACATAGATGAGACCGTCGAAGTTGCTCTCGAGTTGAATCTTGATTTGATCTCCGGCCTTGAATTCATGGCTCGGGTCAACGGGAACCAGGGCGTTATCTTCGAGCTTCAACACGAGCACGCTCATCCCATCCGATTTCTTGTGTACGAACAGCCCGCGCGCCCGCTTGCCCTCGTCCATCTTTTGGGGTTTTCTGTCGGCGCCGAGTGTGGGAAGAGTGACGCTCACCAGCGCCGCAACAACAATCATCAAACGTGTTATGGATCTCATAATCAATAACTCCTTCAAATCGCGAACTCATCCACCATGCGTGAGTTCGATTTTTGCGATTAGTTCCTCGTTGTCTTTCGGATTTGTATTTTGCACGCGAGTGGCATAGCGAGCCGCCTTCTTGCCCGGTATCTGCAGCTCGCCCGTCATCTGCTCAATCCTTTGCTCGGAGCTTGCAAGGAGTTGCTCGACGAGTGACCGCTTCACGACGCTATTGGGTTTCGCGATCCGATTCGGCAGCGTAGTGATCCGCTCGCGGCTGAAGATCACGATCATTGTTTCGGTGCCAGCCGGGGGACTCATCTCCAACCAGCAATCCTTTGGGTTCGGGAATGTGGGGCAATAGGCCGGTATCATGTATTCTTGATCTTTGACGACGAGGTTGGCGCCTCGGTTGATGCGAAGATCGGGAAACAGCAACACCGCGTCTTTGCCCGGCGGCTGATTGACGATATAGAGATAACCGGATTGATTGGTCGTGATCGCGAGCTTGAACTGATCGCCTGCCTGAAAATCCTTGCTCGATTCGACCTCTTCCTGAATGTTGCCATCGCCGCGCTGCAGCACGCGCCACTGAAGAGTCAACAATGCTTTGCGCTCGGTGGCATGAAGGTTCTGCGGCGGCTTGCGGTCGGGTTTCTTTACACGGTTCACCGAGACGACCGAATACCACAACGGCGCACCTTGCTTTTGAGCCTCGACCCTCGACACCAAAAAGCAAGGGGCTAGCAAACCGGCAAGCGCGGCACAGACCAGAACCGTTTTCAGCATGAGAAACTTCATAGCTATGTTCCTTACTTGTTACGCTCTTCCAGGAGCGGCTGGATTCTGCGGTCATTCGCGGGCACGACGCATCGCATCCCAACCGGGACGCTCAAATCCTTTGGAAAGACTTTGGGGAGGTGATTCCGATACGAGCCTCGCGCGGTATCAGGCGCGGTCGAGAAGCCTCCCCCTCTTACCACAATCTCGTCTTTGCTGAAATCAAGAGTCGGTGACTTGTTGCCCTCGTAGGGTTCCCACGCCGCGTTTACCCACTCGAATGCGTTGCCCGCCATGTTGCAGACGCCGTACGCACTGCGATCACCATTTGAGTCGCTCACCGCGACGGGGTGTTTGCTCGCAATGTTCGCGCGGCCTTCCGCGAAGTTATCACCCCACGGGTACAGTCGTTTCCGGTGAGCCTCAGAATCCCACGAGGCCGCCTTCTCCCATTCTTCCTCGGTTGGCAGCCGCTTACCCGCCCATTCGGCGTAAGCGATTGCGTTCCCGATGGTAACTCCCAGCACCGGGTAGTCCGGCTTGCTCGTGAAGTAAGTTGGATCCGTCAAAGGGTTCGGTGGCGGGGCCGTTCCGGTTGCGTCACAAAACTTCTTGTATTGAGCATTGCTCACTTCATACTTGTCGATGTAATAAGCGGGCAGCTTCACAGTGTGCGCGGGCCGTTCGTCCTGATGCCCGTCGTCACCCATAACAAACTCACCCGCGGGTATCGGGATCATCACGCCGTTGTGATCAATTTCAGGAAGCAACTGCGCCTCGCAGGTTTGCGTTTCACCTTTCGCGCCGGTGATCGTAGTCGTGAAATCGGCAAAGCCCTCGTGCGATACACGAACGTTCACATTTCCCGGATCAACACCCGAGATCTTTATCCCCCCGCCGCCAACGACGCCCTCTCGAAGCGTCTCATTGATGCGGACCTTGCTCCCGCTCGGCGCGCCCTTCACTATGAGGGTGAATCCGGACGCGGAACTAAGAGGAATGATCAGATAAACGATCACTGCAATCACCACAACGGCGAGCGCAGCGCCAACCCACACGAGCTTGTTTGTGCGCGGGGGAGATGTGGAGACCTGGGCGGCGACCGTGGCCGGGATCTCAGGGCCTCTCGGTTCCGAATCACGAGTCGGCGCCGCGGAGCGTGGACCCTGCACTGGAGCCACGGTCACTTCTGTAGGCGCCCACACATTCGAATCGCCCGCGGCGGACATCATCGACGGTGACTCCTGTCCGGTGAATGCGGGGCTGCTGTCGAGTCTCGTTTGGATGACCCGTTCCTGCGTATCCCTCGGAGCGCCTTGAGCGCCAAGACTCCCCGTGACGACGCCGCCCAGGATCTGAGTACCGCTGTTCAATGCGAGAGCCAGCTCCGCCGCAAACACCTGAACGTTTTGAAAGCGTAATTCGCGATCGCGTTCAAGACCCGCCATCACTACTCGCTCGACGGATTCGCTGATGCCGGGAGCAACCGTGCGAAGCCGGATAGGCTCGCCGACAATCCGCTTCATCATGATGGCCTGAGGCTTCTCGCCAATGAACGGCAATCGCCCGGTCAACATTTCGAATACGATGATAGCGAGAGAATAAAGGTCAGATCGCGGATCGAGTTCCTCACCCAGCACTTGTTCCGGCGACATGTAAACCGGCGTGCCCAACACGAAACCGCTCTTGGTCAGATTGTCTTCGCCTTCGGACACGCTCTTCGCGATGCCAAAATCAAGCACCTTCACGAAATCGCTCTCGTTCCCCTTGCGCGTGATCATGATGTTGTCGGGCTTGAGGTCGCGATGAATGATCTTGAGCGCGTGAGCGGCAGTCAGCGCTTCCGCAATTTGATTTGTTATGTGGATGACGCGCTCGATCGGAAGCGCGCGCGATTCGGAGATCACTCGCGACAAAGGCTTGCCGTCAATGAACTCCATCGCCAGGAACAGAAGCTTGTCCGGCGTCTGTCCGAAGTCGTATATCGTCACTGCATGCACGTTATCGATTCGGCTCGCCATCTTTGCTTCGCCCTTGAAACGCGGAACTGCGTCTTCATTGCCGGGCGACACGTTGGTGAGCAGCTTTATCGCGCAGGTTCGATGCATCTCGGTATGGATTGCGCGATAGATCGCACCCATTCCGCCTTCGCCGATCTTACGAATGAGCCTGTATCGTCCGTCCAGCAACCTTCCCAGCATCGCGTCGCCTGTAGCGTCGATGGAGATGAGCTTTGAATGGCCGGCTGAACAGATTTCAGTCTGATCGTCGAAATCTTTGCCGCATTGCGGGCAGATATTCATTGCTTAAAATCGCAGAAACTCGTCTTGTAAGAGGTCAGATAGCGCAAACGAAAACTATATTAGGTGTTTTGCGTTGTCAAGATAATGCCCCTCAGCCAAACGATTGCCGCTCGACGCGGACGGAATGATACGTCGGGAAGAGGAGGTGATCAGATGTGATCAAACCTTCAGTGTCTTGCATCGCACTTAGTCGCCTTAGAAAATGCAATTGCTTGACACTACTTAACGGCGTCCCTTAAGATGAGCGTCTAAAATCCCCTCCAATTGACGGCAGGAGTCAGAGAGGTCGCTCGGCTAAAATATGCCGACACTGGGCGAAGAGCTTAGGCAAAAGCGAGAGCAACGCGGAGTCACGCTTGCTGAAATATCAGAGGCGACTCGAATCGGCACCCGGTTCCTGAAAGCCATCGAAACAGACAGTTTTTCAATCCTGCCTGGGGGAATCTTCACGCGTTCCTTTATCCGCGCATACGCAAAGTACGTCGGCATGAACGAGGACGAAGCGATCGCTTTGTACCTCCAGCAAGTCAACCCGCAGACACCCGATCAACCGGCGACGCCTGAGGCCCCGCCCCCGGTGGCAACGAAGCGCTCGACCCCAACTCTGGTTGCCGCCTCACCGCCGGCCAAAAGCGAACCGTCTCCTCGTCGATTCGAGCCGGTGGCTTACCGGCAAGCGGCTTCACGAATAAGCTGGCCGACGATCGTCATCGGCGGCGGCATCGTCGTTTTCGTCGTGCTGATCGTGCTGGCGGTCGTTAAGCAGTTGAACAAGGGCGGGCAAGAGAGCGCATCGCAAGCCACTTCAGTCCCACAAAAGAACGCACCCCCGGAACCGCCGCCGCAGAATGCAGCGCCGCGCCCTTTACCTTCGACTGAGACCCAACAACCCGCGGCACAGTCTCCGCCAGGGACGACCCTCGTGGTTAAACTCGAAGCCGCCACCGGCGACAGTTGGATCAGATATCAGATTGATGACGAGAAACCGACCACCTTGATTCTCAAGCAGGGCCAGTCGCAGGATCTTCCCCCGGCTCAAACTCAAGTCGCGTTGAGCTATGGCAATAGAATGACGCTCAAGCTCAAGATCAATAATCGCGATGCCAACTTTCCACCCGACACCCCAAAGTTCGCTTCGCAGGTGATCATCTCTCGCGACAATTTTCAAACCTATCTTCAATAGCGAATAGTCACTAGTCCGTAGTCCGTAATTCTTAAATGCCAAGACATTGGTAACACCGGAAAATGCCATGACAATATCTTGGCACTTGAAGACTACTGATTACGGACTACGGACTACGAACTACGAACTATTCCCAACTGACAAGCGCCCACTGCCTTTGTTAGTATCCAACTTCAAGAAACCGTCAATCACTTATCCCGCGAAAGGTGCAACTAGCAATGACCGCTTCAATGAACCGTACACTTGCCGAGGTTGATCCCGACATAGCCGCAACGATCGGCGACGAAGAACAACGTCTGGCCTATAACCTCGAGATGATCGCCTCCGAGAACTTCGTCTCTGAAGCCGTCCTTGAAGCCATGGGATCGGTACTCACCAACAAGTACGCCGAGGGTTATCCCGGTAAGCGTTATTACGGCGGATGCGAATTCGTCGACGTCGCCGAGAACATCGCCCGCGAGCGCGCGAAGCAAATCTTTGGATGCGAACATGTCAACGTTCAGCCGCATTCGGGCTCGCAGGCGAATATGTCCGTGTATCTTGCGGTGCTGGATTACGGCGATACGATTCTGGGGATGAACCTGGCGCACGGCGGTCACCTCACGCACGGGCACCCGCTCAACTTCTCGGGTCGCAGCTACAAGATCGTTCCCTACGGAGTGAAGTCAGACACCGAACAGATCGACTACGACGAACTCGAACGGCTCGCACACGAACACAAACCGAAGATGATTCTGTGCGGCGCGTCGGCTTATTCGCGCGTCATTGACTTCGAACGTATAGGCAAGATCGCTCGCGATGTTGGAGCTTATTCGATGGCGGACATCGCGCACATCGCGGGACTCGTGGCGGCGGGACTTCACCCGAGCCCGATCCCGCACATGGATTTTGTCACGACGACGACTCACAAGACGTTTCGCGGACCGAGAGCGGGCATGGTGATGTGCAGATCACAGTTTCAAAAAGAAGTGGACCGCGCTGTCTTTCCAACCGTTCAGGGCGGCCCGTTGATGCACGTCGTCGCCGCAAAAGCGGTGTGCTTCAAAGAGGCTATGGAAGCCGGTTTCAAGGATTATCAACGACAGGTCATCGCGAACGCCAAAGTGCTGGCCGCCGAACTTGCGAGCGCGGGCTTTCGAATCGTGTCCGGCGGGACAGACAATCACCTGATGCTCGTCGACGTTTTCGTGCGAGGCTTGACCGGTTCGCAAGCGGAGAAGGCCCTTGAGCGCGCCGCAATCACCGTGAACAAGAACGCAATTCCGTTTGACACTCAACCGCCGATGAAGGCATCTGGGATTCGCATCGGGTCTCCGGCGCTGACGACTCGCGGGATGAGAGAAGAAGAGATGCAGGTGATCTCGGGTCTTATCAGCGAAGTACTGGGCGACCCGGAGAACGAGTCTCTCCAGACGAATGTCCGCACTCGCGTGAAAGAACTCTGCGAGCATTTTCCGATCTATGAGAATCGGCTCGTCCGCAGCCGCGCGCAGCACAATAGATAGTTGGCGAAAAGAACCGAAGTAGGCGTAGGTTTAGTCTTATGAGTACGCAGATCGCAAGCTACTACGATATGGTCTCGCAGCTTCCTGAGAACGCGTCAGTGACATTTCATGACGTGAGCTGGGATGAATACGAGGAACTGCTCGAACAAGTCGGTGAAGCTCCTGGGTTGCGAATCAGCTACGACAACGGCAGCTTGCAGGTTATGACCATATCTTCAGAACACGAGAAATATGCGTCTTTCATCAGTAGCCTGGTAACGGTCATTCAGCTGCGTCTACGGATCGACATCCTCGGATTCGGTTCCGCAACGATGAGGAAGCGCAAGCGCAAGAAGGGCAATGAACCGGATGCCTGCTTCTACGTACAAACCGCGTCAGTGATCGGCAACAGGATCCAACTAGATTTTGAAACTGACCCGCCGCCGGATATTGCAGTTGAGATCGATGTGCATCACGACTCACGTTCGAAATTCCCCATCTACGCGGCGCTCGGCGTCCCTGAAATCTGGCGGTACGACGGCCAGGCGATGACGATCTATTATCTAGCCAACGACGCGGCGGATATTGACGCATCGTCGTACGTCGAACAAGAGACGAGCGCGGCTTTGCCAATGCTGAGCGCGCAGATACTGACTGAGATGATCGAGCGAATGCGACGGGATGGCGAACTTAATGCGCTCCTGGCCTTCGACGAATGGCTACAATCTCCAGAGTGAGTACGAATAGGGCTGTCGCGCGTCGAGTCGAAGAACGTTGCGAACAGTTTCCTTAAGATGTCATCAGAAATAGATCGCAGAGAAGAAATATACAGAAGTGTAGATGACAAGGGGCCGTTGCGTCGCCTGAGCGGGCGGGGTACTCTGACACTATGAGCACGGTTCAAGAGATACAAGAGACAGTGACTCAGCTTCCACCAGAAGACTTGACCGCTTTCCGGCGCTGGTTTGCTGAATTCGATGCGGTCCTGTGGGATCGACAATTGGAAGCGGATGTTGCCGCGGGACGGCTCGACGAACTCGGTGAGGAAGCCCTGCGGGACTTAGCCGAAGGGCACTGCACCGATCTGTGAAGCATCTGGCAACACAACGCTTCTGGCTTTGTTATCGACTCCCGACGAGGTGCAACGCCTGGCGGACAAGTGCTACGCCCTCTTGAGAAAAGATCCTCAGCACCCATCCTTGCGTTCAAGAAGGTCGGTCGTTACTGGTCAGTTCGCGACGGATTACATTACCGAGCGTTGGCCGTACAGAACGAACTAGAGCTTGCGTGGTTTTGGATTGGGTCGCACGCGGAAGTCGACAGACTCCTCGGTCGGCATTAGTCGACAAGAAATGTTTTCATGGAAGAAATCTTCGGTCCCGGCGGATTGATCGCCCAACATCATCCCAACTACGAATATCGGCCCGGCCAGGTCGAGATGGCCGAGGCTGTCAATAACATCATCAACGATGGGGGCATAGCCCTCATCGAAGCAGGAACCGGAACCGGAAAGACCCTTGCTTATCTCATCCCCGCGCTCGCCGCCGGCAAGCGCGTGCTAGTTTCAACCGCAACCAAAAATCTTCAGGAGCAACTCCACAAAAAAGACGTTCCGTTTCTTCAACAAATCATTCCGCGCGAATTCAAAGTTACCTGTATGAAAGGCCGCTCGAATTATGTTTGTCTCCATCGATTGAAGAACGCCGCCGGGACTCCGATCCTCCAGGGCCTGGAGGAAGTCGATTACTTCGATGAGATTTCCAAATGGGCCGGCGAAACAGAAACCGGCGATCGAGCAGAACTGACCGACTTGCCCGAAGACCTTTCATTCTGGCCTCAGATCGACGCGAGAGCCGACACTTGTCTCGGCCAGAAGTGCCCGGACTTCGACGCGTGCTTCATAACCCGCATGCGGCGCGAAGCTATGGAATCGGACATCGTTATCGTGAATCATCATCTCTTCTTCGCCGACCTCGCGCTGCGCGGCGGAGATTACGGGGCCGTGCTTCCAGACTACTCGACCGTTATCTTTGATGAAGCTCACGAGTTGGAAGACGTCGCCGCTTCGTACTTCGGAACAAGCGTGTCGAACTATCGCATCACCGATCTGATTCAGGATGCGAACAAGCTCACGATCAAAGAACCCGACGAGCAAGCCGAGTTGGTAAAGGCGATGGCGCGGCTCTCGCAACGATCGGACAATTTCTGGCTGTCGTTTCGCGGAGAGGAACCGAATGACGGTAACGATGACCCGGCAAGATCCAGTTGGAGATCGCGAAATCCTCGCCGAGGCACGCAAGACACCCGGTATCAACTGAGAGCCACGCAGTTTGCTCGCCCCGATCGCGAGGGCAATCTCGAGACGACTGCAAGCGGCGAAGCCTACGTCGCATTCAGCAAAGCAATCGATCGATTGATCAGCACGCTTGGCGTCGTCAAAGATCCGCCGGCGGAATTCGACAACATCGTTCGCCGCTCGCAGAGTTTGAAGTTCGATCTAGAATTCATCGTGAGCTGTGCCGAGCCGGACTTCGTCTACTGGTGCGAAAAGCGCGGACGGGGCGTGTTCATCAACGCGACGCCGATCGACGTATCCGGAATCCTCGAGGAGAACCTGTTCGCGAAAATTCAGACCGCCGTGTTGACTTCGGCTACGCTGACCGCCGCCGGCAGCTTCGGTTTCATGAAGGGGCGGCTCGGAATTACATCGGCGCGCGAATTGATCGTCGAATCGCACTTCGATTTTCAAAAACAAGCCGTGCTGTATCTTCCGCAGCGAATGCCCGATCCTCGAAGCCGCGAATTCCTCGACGCATCCGTCGAAGAGATCATCCGCATCCTGAACGCGACCAGGGGCCGCGCGTTTGTTTTGTTCACCAGCTTATCGTCGATGCGCGAAACGTACGAACAGGTGAAAGATTTCATCGACTACCCCTCGTTCCTTCAGGGGCAGGGCTCAAAGAACTCGTTGCTCGAACGGTTTCGAAATACTCGCGGCGCGGTGCTTTTTGCGACGACTTCGTTTTGGCAAGGCGTGGACGTTCAGGGCGAAGCCTTGTCGTGCGTGATCATCTCGAAGCTTCCGTTTGCGGTTCCGTCCGACCCGGTTGTTGCGGCACGGCAGAAGTACATCGACGATCAGGGCGGCAATTCGTTTTATGAGTACTCGGTGCCGCAAGCGGCGATCACATTGAAGCAGGGACTGGGCAGATTGATTCGATCGACAACTGATAAAGGGGTTTTGTCGATACTGGATCCTCGGGTAAAGACAAAGTCTTACGGGCGAATCTTTCTTCAAAGCATACCTCGCTGTCACATCACGGCTAACATCGAAGAAGCCGCTGCAATCTTCGACGACGCGCGTTCAGAGTACCGACTTTAGTCGGGTGGTGCTCCCGGGCTACGTGGAAATTCTCAGGAACTCCTTGCCATCGATGGTCAGCAGAGATCAAAGGCACTACCCGACTAAAGTCGGTACTCTGAACGCCCGTAGCTAACCTCACGCTTGTTAGACCATCGTCTTCGCTGATAGACTGCCGCTGCTCAACCTCGCCCGCGAGCATCAGAGGAAACAATGAGTGCCCCAGCGCCTCAACCAGGACAAGCCCGAACCATTGACGAAGTAATCGCGCGGCTCGACGACATCATCGCGCGCTCGATTCGCGAACAGAATCGGCTTGGCTACTTCGCGGCCCTTTATCGCAAAGTCACGATCAAGGTCAAAGAAGGGATCGCCGCGGGGCGATTCGAGAACGGTCCGCGAATGGAACGTCTTGATGTGACGTTCGCAAACCGTTACCTCGAAGCGCTTGAACAGTTTCGAAGCGGCCGGCAACCAACGCGGTGCTGGCTGGTGTCGTTCAAGGCCGCGGCTGCGTGGAGACCGATCATTCTTCAGCAGCTTCTGCTCGGAATGAACGCGCACATAAACTACGATCTTGGAATCGCCGCCGCCGAGATCGCGCCGGGCGACGAGCTGCCTTCGCTTCAACACGATTTTGATGAGATCAACACGATTCTCGCGAGTCTGGTTGAACAGGTGGAATCCGAAATCAACGAAGTCTCGCCGTGGATAAATTTGTTGGATCACATCGATCCTAAGGCTGACCGCGCGATTGTGAATTTCAGCATGGACAAAGCTCGAGCGTGCGCGTGGGCCCTGGCGACGACACTGGCCCCGCTCGATCCAAGTCAGTGGAAGCCACATCTGGAGATTCGAGATTTGGAAATGACGGCGTTGGCCGATTTGATCTGGCACCCGTTGGGTTTGATCTTCAAGTTGGGATTGTTGGTTATTCGCTCTCGCGAGAGTAACGATGTAGGGAGAGTTATTGAGATCCTCAATTAGACTTCAACGCGCGTCGCATTGAATAACGCACCCAAGTCGTGATGTTGTGAGAATCGGGTCTTTCACTTTCCCCGTGAAGGAGCAGCAAACTTGAGCGTGTTGCACGAGATCTCTGGCTGCCGGAACCCCGGCCGAAAAGCCGACGTCATTTTCATACACGGCCTGGGCGGCGATGCCTTCGGCACGTGGCGGAGCGGGTCTGACAACTTCAGCTCGTGGCCGCACTGGCTCGGCGAGGATTTCCCGGACGTGGGCGTGTGGTCGCTCGGTTACGCGGCGAGCCCGGTCAGATGGGCGCGTGTGCGAGGCTGGTTCTCAAAGCGCTGGCGCGACGCGGGCTTCAGCATGCCTCTGCCCGACCGCGCCGTGCAAACTCTCGACCTGATGATCCAACGCGGCATGGGTGAACGCCCGGTGCTGTTCGTTTGCCACAGCCTGGGTGGATTGCTGGCCAAGCAGATTCTGCGCAAGAGTGTTGATGCCCTCGATCATCGCATGCAGCAATTGGCAACCAACACCCGTGGCGTGTTGTTCCTCGCCACGCCGCATGCCGGCGCCGCGCTCGCCTCGCTGTTTGACGCCTTTCGGGTTGTGTCTGGCGCTACCGTAAGCATTGAAGACCTTCGCGAACACGACGCTCATCTGCGTGATCTTTTTGACTGGTATCGCGGTCACGCTGACGCGCTCGGTATCAAGACTGTGACCTATTACGAGAAGCGAGGAATCGGAGGAGTGCTGCCGATTGTGAATCCAACTTCCTCCCATCCAGGAGTCGGTGCTGATCCCGTTCCGCTCGACGAAGACCATCTTTCCATCGCTAAGCCCCGCTCGCGCGACGCACAAGTCTGCGGCGCTCTACGCGATTTGATCGACGACATTCGTTCGGGCCCTCAACACGCGAGAACACAGCCGCATTCATCACCAGCTTTGTCGCAACGTGAACCGCCAGAGATAGTCATCAGAGTTGACCGATCCGCTTTCGCCGTGGAGAGTCCCCGCATTCCGTGCGAGCTCCCACCCTCTGCCGAAAAGTTCTTTGGACGGCGCGCGGAGTTGGGGCAGCTCATCGAGCGGCTTCGCGAAGGGAAAAGGACCGCGGTGGTCGGGCCTGCCGGGCTGGGTAAGACGGCTCTCGCGGCCCAGGCCCTCGAAGCGGTTGTTGGAAACAACGGCGAGATGCTTGCGACCAGCCCTTTCCCCGATGGAGTTGTGTTTCTGGATCTGTATACGTTCCGCGGGCAGGCCGAACCGGCATGGAACACGCTTGCCAACAAGCTTGCAGGCGTTGCGTTTTTGGAGCGCTCGCCCGCAAGTGTTCGCGCCGCCGAGGCCTGCCGGGCGCGCAGAATATTGGTGATTATCGAGGGCGGAGAAGAGGCGGACGGCGAAGAGGGCCGCGCAAGTATTCACGAGTTATTCAGCGTCTTGTCGCCGGAGAGCCGCTGGTTGCTGCTGACTCGGCTCAAGACGCAGGCGGAACCGGCACAATGCGTGGAGTTGAGGGAGGCGCTGCAACCGCAGGACGCCGCGAGCTTGCTCGGCTCGCTGACCGGGAATCGTTTAGCCGCCGGCGTGCGGGACCGGCTGCTGGAATTGCTCGAGGGTCATCCGCTCGCGCTCACCTGGGCGGGCAATTTGCTCTCGCGCGACGACGACGACCCGGAACGACTGGTGAGCGACTGGAGCGCGGACCAACTTCCCAAACTGAGCGATCCAACCCGCGCCGAGCACACTTTGCAATGGTTGTTCAATCGCAGCGCGCGCGGTCTGGACGATGGGACGCTAACGGCGCTGGCTGCGGCGGGCCTCCTCGCCCGCGCGCCCTTTCCGCTCGCTGCGATGACAGCAGCTCTCGATAAGCCGACTCAGGGCGAGGCGAAGGCCCGCGAGGCACTCAAGACACTTTCGCACCGCGGGCTGTTGAGACGGTCGGCCGAAGCGGAACACTGGCAGTTCACACATGTGCTCGGTTACCGCTTTGCGCGGAAGGAGACCGGCTCGGACCCGGCGCTTCGTGACCGACTGGGGCGCTGGCTGCGCGAGCATCTCGGCGCGGTGTTGGCGCAGACCACTGTTGGCGAAGGCGCCCTTTCGCTGACCCGTCCGCTGGAGCACTGCACAGCATTGCTTCGCACGGACGAAGAGCAGGGGCTTTGGATGCCCTTGGCGGACTACGTTCTGTACGATGCCAGCGATCGACTTCTGGATGTCGGTCGGCTGGACCTCGTCAAACTCGCTTTGAGCGGGGTTGCGGACTGGCTGGAGCGGTTTCCCGATGAGAAGGCCAAAGAACCTCCCTGGGTTCGTGAGCGTTCTGTACTGCTCAACCGACGGGGCGACGTGCTTCGTGACCAGGGCGATCTTGCCGGCGCGCTGGCCGCCTACCGCGAGTCGCTCGCGGTGATCCAACGTCTCGCTGCTGCCGATCCTTCCAACGCCGGTTGGCAGCGCGACCTGAGCGTGAGTCACAACAAGGTGGGCGACGTGCTTAGTGCCCAGGGCGATCTTGCAGGCGCGCTGGCCGCCTACCGCGAGTCGCTCGCGGTCAGA
>Ga0070699_100000857_pt1 | contig 28233 bp, 24 predicted proteins | sample KBSK1503metaG_FD_65473 | JGI IMG/M metagenome (GOLD analysis project Ga0070699, IMG submission 65473) | Corn, switchgrass and miscanthus rhizosphere microbial communities from Kellogg Biological Station, Michigan, USA - KBS K1-50-3 metaG | ecosystem: Host-associated > Plants > Roots >...
TGGGCGCTTCGGACAATGACACCACCGCGCCCCAGAGCGACGTCGAGGTGTTCTTGGCCACCGCGTCGATGCCCCACACCTTCCCCATGAGCTGGAGCGTGTTGCGATCGAGCTGCCGGCTCAGGTCGCCGCTGATCGGCCGCCAGGTGTCGCCGCGATCGTCGCTTCGGTAGACCCGCTGCGACGCGAAATACAGGCGGGTGTTGGCGAAGGGGCTGATGATTAGCGGCGCGTCCCAGTGCCATCGGCTGGCCGGCTCGCCCGGCTCGATCTGTGGCTGGATCCCGACCCGCTCGCCGGTCTTGCGGTCGTAGCGGGCCAGCTCGCCGTGCTGGGATTCGCCGTAGATGATGTCGGGATTGGTCGGATCGATCCGGGGCTGGAAGCCGTCGCCCCCGACGACGATGAACCAGTCTGCATTTGAAGTGCCGTGACCGTTCATGGTCTGCGAGGGACCGCAGAGCGTATTGTTGTCCTGGGTGCCGCCGCAGAGGTTGTAGAACGGCAGCGCGTTGTCGACGCTCACTTTGTAGAACTGGGTGATCGGCAGATTCCCGAAAAAGTGCCAGTTCGCTCCCCGGTCGTGGGTCTCGTATAACCCGCCGTCGTTGCCCACCAGCAGGTGATCGGTATCGTCCGGATCGATCCAGACGGCATGATTGTCGACGTGCATCGAGCGGCCCTGGATCGAGCGGAAGGTTCGTCCGGCGTCCTCGCTCACCGACATCTGCACGTCCACCGAGTAGACCCGGTCCACATTCTTCGGGTCGGCCACGATCTTGTGGTAGTAGAACGGCGGTCCGGCCACCCGCGTGCTCATCCGCTCCCAGTTCTGTCCGCCGTCGCGGGAGCGGAAGAACCCGCCGGCCCGGTTGGCCGCCTCCACCTGGAGGTACAGCACGCTCGGGTCCGCCGGGGACATCGCGAGCCCGATCTTGCCGAGCTCCTCCGAGGGGAGCCCGCGGCTGATCTTGGTCCAGGTGGCGCCGGCGTCGCTGCTCCGGTACACCGCCGACCCGGGCCCGCCGTCGATGAAGCCCCACTGCCGCCGGCCGCGCTGGTAGGTCGTGGCATAGAGCAGGTCGGGGTTCCTGGGGTCCAGCGCCAATTCGTACGCGCCGGTCCACTCGTTGTCCGGCTTGAGCACCTGGCTCCAGGTCTTCCCGCCGTCGGTGCTCTTGTACACGCCCCGGTCACCGCCGGGATGCCACATCGATCCCATCGCGGAGGCGTAGACCACGTCGGATTTTCGCGGATCGATCACGATCCGGCCGATGTGAAACGACTCCTTGAGCCCCATGTTGGTCCAGTTCCGTCCGCCGTCGACCGACTTGTAGATCCCGTCGCCCCAGCCCACCGACCGCTGGCTGTTGTTCTCCCCGGTCCCGACCCACACCGTCAGCGGTTGCTGGGGATCGATGGCGACGGTACCGATCGAATAGGACGCCTGCGCGTCGAAGATCGGCGTCCAGGTCGTGCCTGCGTTCGTGGTTTTCCAGACCCCACCCGAGTGCACGGCGGCATACCAGGTGTTCTTGTCCGAGGGATGAATCGCCACCTCGCCTACCCGTCCGGAAGCCATCGCCGGACCGATGGCGCGCCAGCGCAGGCCCGAGAACTGGCTCGCCCGAGGGCCCGCTGCGTTGGAATCCGGAGCCTGGGTTCCCGGTGCGGCACCCGGTGTCGCGGCCGGAGGCGGGTTCTGTCGAGGCCGGCGCGTTGCTGGTGCGCCGCCCGCCTGGGCAAGAGTGAGCGAAGGAAACATCAGGCTGGCGAGCAGCACGGCATTCACGCGGTTCATCGGAGTCCGGTGTCCTGTGGAGGTCGCGAAGGGCAGGGCCTGCCCTGGTAGGATATCGCCCCGGGAAGACAGGAGCCACCCTGCGGGCCAGTTCCGGCAGCCGGGATCCGGCGGTAGCTTGGGACACCCGATGTCTCCCACCTCCGCCCTCGCGAACCAACCAGCCGTCCCCGACACCCGGGGCGAAGACGGTCTGCGCAAAGAGCTCGGGCTGCTCGACGCGACCATGATCAACGTCGGAACGATCATCGCCTCGTCGATCTTCATCGTGCCGAGCGCAATCGCAGCCGCATTCACCGCGTCGTTTCCCACCATCCTGGTCTGGATCGTGGGTGCGGTGATTTCGCTCTGTGGCGCGCTCTGCATTGCGGAGCTGGGCGCGGCCATGCCCAAGGCGGGCGGGCAGTACATCTACCTGCAGCGGGCCTTCGGCCCGGTCTGGGGCTACCTGTACGGCTGGGGCAGCTCGGTGGTGATCAACCCCGCCTCGATCGCCGCCATCGCGGTGGGCTTCGCCACCTACTTCGGCTTCTTCGTGCCGCTTTCGGCCGCCGGGATCAAAGCCGTGGCGATCGGCTCGATTATGCTGCTCACCGTCATCAACTGCTTCGGGCTGAAGGTCGGCGCGATCACCCAGAACGTGGTGACCCTCGTCAAGATTGCGGCGGTGGTGGCACTGATGGCGCTGTGCCTGGTTCTGCCGGGCGGCAATGTCGCGAACTTCCAGCCGTTCTGGCCGCTGGAGCCCGCCTCCTCCCTGGTGGGCGCCTTCGGCGTGGCGATGGTCGCGGTGCTGTGGGGATACGACGGGTGGATCGAGATTACCTACGTGGGCAGTGAGATGAAGAACCCCGCCCGCGACATGCCCCGCTCCATCCTGCTGTCGACCCTGCTGGTCAGTGTGCTCTACGTGGGTGTGAGCATCGCGATTCTCTACGTGCTCGGCCGGGGCAATGCCGCGAGCTCCCAGCTGGTCGCTGCCGACGCGATGAAGGTCGTGCTCGGTGTGGGCGGCGCCACGTTCATTACCCTCGCGGTGCTGCTCTCCACCCTCGGCTCCAACCACGGCATCGTCTTCACCGCGGCGCGGATTCCCTACGCCATGGCCCGGGAGGGCCAGTTCTTTCGATGGGCCGCCCGGCTGCACCCGAGATACGCGACGCCCAATACGTCACTGATCGTGCAGGGTCTCTGGTCGTCGTTCCTGGTTCTGCTGGGCGGCTACAACTTCCTGATCTCCTGCATGGTCTTCGTCTCGTTCCTCTTCTATTCGCTCTCCTGCATCGCCGTCATGGTGCTTCGCAGGAAGGAGCCCGGCATGCCCCGGCCCTACCGCGCCTGGGGTTATCCCGTCACGCCGGTGGTCTTCGTGCTCTTCTCGGCGTATCTGATTGTGAATTCCATCAGGGAGCTGCCCCGCGCGTCGCTCTACGGCGCAGGGTTCCTCGCGCTCGGGCTTCCGTTCTACTGGTATTTCACGCGAAGGGCGGTCGGGCGGTAGGTCGGTCGGGCGGGCGGGGCGCGCTGGTTTCCCGCTCCCCGCTCCCCGCTCCCCTCTCCCTTCTCACCTCTCACCCCGTCATCGACATTATGCCCAATCGACCCTCCCAGACCTTCGCCACCCACGCCCGCTACCTCCCCGGTTGGCATTTCTTCGCCTTCCCGGTGCTCGGCATCAACGCCATCGTCGCGCTGGTGGTGCTGGTGCGATCGCCTACCCTCGCCACCGCGTGGGCGGCGGTCGTGGCGATCGCGCTGGCGCTCGCGATCTTCTTTTCTCGCTACATGGTGCTCGTGGTACAGGATCGGGTGATCCGTCTGGAGGAAACGCTGCGTCTCGAACGGCTTCTGCCCGAGCGCCGCGCCGAGATCGCCCGGCTGTCCCGGAACCACCTGGTGGCGCTCCGGTTTGCCTGTGACGACGAGGTCCCCAGCCTGATGGACCGGATCCTGGCGGGCGAGATGTCGAGCCGAAAGGAAATCAAGCGCGCCGTCAAGACCTGGCGCCCCGACTACCACCGGGCGTGAGCTATTTGTTCAGGTTCGCCAGGGCATTCTTGACCGCCTGATTGGTCGGGAATCGCAAGGCGAGGTCGGTCAGCACCTTGCGTGCGCTGTCGGGCATACCCGCGACCACCAGGGCCTGGGCTGTGAGCATCCCGTGCCGCGGCGCGAGCCGGGCATCGGTGGCCGGAACCTGCATCAATGCGAGATCGCTGAGCGCGCCCTGGGGATCCTTCCGGTCGCGAATCTTGGACTCGATGGCCAGGAACCGCACCGCGGGATCGTTGGGTCGCTGGCGCAGCATCTCGTCGGTGAGCCGCGCGGCGTCCTCGGCGCGGCCAGAATCGCGGCCGATCCGCGCCTCATGGTACAAGCCGGCGACCAGCAGCCGGGTTACGTCTTCGCGGTTACCTGAGCGGGTGCCCACGCCGCCCGCGTAGCTGTACACCAGCTCGCCACCGTGCTCGGCGGCCTCGTAGATGCACGCCGCTGCGGCGACACCCGCGACCGCCGACAAGAACCGGATCGGCCGGCCGGCTCGCTTGGAGGCGAAGATCAATCCCAGAATCTCCAGCCCCGCGACCACCAGCAGCGCGTTCCTGGTGCGCTTGCCCCACTCCTCGTGGTCCTGCACGGCCTGCCGCGCCCCGGGGATCCGCTCGGCGACGCCGTGGGCGTCCAGACCTGATTTCTGCCCCAGCACACCGGCTACGGCGCCGAGCAGCAGCAGGGTGGCGGCGGCGGGGTTGAGCCACGATTTCTGCCACGGAAGGGAGGCGATTCGGAAGGCGACCCCAAGCAGGCCCAGTGCGATGACGAAATGGACTACCTGTGGGTGCAGGGTCGCGATGTCTGGCATCTTCCGAATCCAATGTTGAGAGAGTGAATCAGGACTCCTCGCCAAGTTACTTTCTGCCAGGGGGGCTTGTGAAGCTCCCGAGTGCTCCCCCTGGCTCCTAACTCCTAGCTCCTGGCTCCTAGTACCCCTTCGCCACATCCACCGCCAGCGCCGGTCGCCGCCCCGCCTCAACGGCCGCGAGGCAGGTCAGGAAGCCTTCCCCGGCGCCGGGGATGGTGGTGAGGCCGGAGATGTGAGGGGAGATGGTCACCTCGGGCCGCGACCACAGGGGCGAATCGGCCGGCAGCGGCTCGGTCTCGAACACATCGAGCGCCGCTCCGCTGAGCCAGCCCTGGTCCAGCGCTTCCGGCAACGCGTCCTCCTGCAGCAGCGGGCCTCGTCCGACGTTGATCAGGTAGGCGCCATCGCACTGCGCCAGGCGTCGGCGATCCAGCAGATGGAACGTCTCCTCGGTGAGCGGGCACGCCAGGACCAGCCACCGAGCCGACCGCACCGCGTCCTCGAACTCCGCGATGGACCGGACGGTCCCGAATGGCTCTTTCCCGGCACCGGACAGAGAGACGCCGTCCACCAGGCACCCCGCCCCCAGAAACGCCCGCGCGATCCCCCGTCCCACCGCGCCGGTGCCGACGATGACCACCCTCGTGCCCCGGAGCTGCGCGGGGTGCTTCGGTTTCCAGCTCCGGGCCTGCTGCTCCGACTCGAGCTGACGAAGCCGCTGCGTCACCGCGAGGGTCCGCGCCAGACAGTATTCGCCGATCTGCGGGCCGAAGTCTTCCGAGGTGCGGGTCACCAGCGTATCAGGCGAGAGCCCGGTCCGAAATGCGAAGGCGTCGACTCCGGCGCCGATGCAATGGATCCAGCGCAGTGTTCGCCACGGACCGTCTCGGGGAGGCCGGAACCCGACCAGCACCTCGGACCACTCGACGTCCTGTCCCGTGATCTCGGCGGCGCCTCGTGCCCGGATTTCGAGGTCGGGTCGTCGAGCCAGGAGATAATCTCCCAGGCCCTCGTGAAGGGTGTGGGAGACGAGAATGCGCCTTGGGTGCCAGGGTGCCAGGTCCATAGGTGGCGGAAAATACCTCCACGGTCGTCTCTATTGGGACGGGCATCGAATTCTGGAACTTCTGGGGAGGACTCCATGTCTTTCATGCTGTACGTCATCGGTTTTGTCATCTTTACCGCCGGCGTTGCCTGGGCCATGTCCACCGCCGGAGTTTCTTCGCTCTGGGTCGGTATTACCTGCGTAATCCTGTTGGGGCTCGGCATTCTCACCGGGGTAAGCAAGACCCGGTCAAAGGATCCGCCCTCGGCGGCGTAGAATCTCCTGCGAACGGCTCGGCGGCCCCCGCTCTGGACGCCGCCGCGCGCCAGACGCTAGGTTCCCTCCTGGTGTCTTCGCCTCTTAGCGTCTTAGCCTCTTAGCCTCTTTTCCCGAGGCCCCATGACAACACCGCCCGTCACCAAGAGGGAGATCTTCGGCTGGGCGATGTTCGACTTCGCGAATTCGAGTTACACCACGGTGGTCGTGACCGTGGTGTACTCGGCGTTTTTTGTCGGGTATATCGTGCCGCCCGGCTCCGCGATCCGGGACTCCTACTGGTCCATCGCGATCATCCTTTCGACGTTGCTGGCGCTGGTCCTCTCGCCGCTCGCCGGTGCGATCTGTGATCTGAGCGGAAGAAAAAAGGCTTATCTCTTCGGGACCACCCTCATCTGCTCGGTGGGCACCGCGGCCCTCGCGCTCGTGGGTCCCGGGGCCGTCTGGCCCGCCATTGCGCTCATCGTGCTGAGCAACGCGACCTGGATGCTGAGCGAGTCCCTCTGCGGAAGCTTTCTCCCCGACCTGTCCACCCCCGAAACCATGGGCAAGATCTCCGGGCTCGGCTGGGGCATCGGCTACTTCGGCGGGCTGGCCAGCGTAATCCTCGCCACCCGGATGGTGATCCGAAGCGACCCGGCCACGAACCCCGCGGGTTACATCGCCGAGAACCAGATGGCGATGGTGGCGATCGGGGCGTTCTTCCTTGTGGCGGCATTGCCCACATTTCTGCTGGTGCGGAATCGCAGCCGTCCCGCCCCGGGATACGAGCGTGCCGGCGCGCTGACCTTGCTCAAGGCCGGGCTCAGGGAGTTTGGCCGCACCGTCGAGACCGCTCGCCGGAACCGGATCCTCTTCCAGTTCCTCGGCGCCTTCATGGTATACATGGCGGGGCTCGACGCCATCGTGAAATTCGTGGGGATCTACGCCCGCGAAGAAGTACGACTCACCACCGCCGAGCTCGGTATGCTGTTCCTGGTGCTCCAGCTCTCCGCCGCGGGCGGAGCGCTCGGCTTCGGCTGGCTGGAGAGCCGCATCGGCCCCAAGCGGACGGTGCTCCTCACGCTGCTGTGGTGGATCGTGGGAGTCCTGGGCATCTATTTCCTCGATGCGCTGGCCGGAACGCTTGGCGCGGAGCCCAAGAAAGTGTTTTACGGACTCGGACTCTTCGCCGGCGCCGGCATCGGCGCCACCCAGGCATCGAGTCGCACCGTTGTTGGATTGCTCTCGCCTCCAGACAAGACGGCCCAGATGTTCGGCTTTTGGGGCATGTTCGCCCGCCTGGCCACCATCCTCGGCACCTCGTTCGGGTTCGTGTCCGATTCGTTGTCCCGGCGCGCCGCGGTGCTGGTCGTGGTCGGTTTCTTTGTGCTGGGCGCGATCCTGCTGTCCCGGGTCGACATTGACCGCGGGATGCGTGAGGTACGCGCGGCGCAGGCATGATCGAGGCGCGCGGCCTGTCCCGGAGTTTCGACGGTCGGCCCGCCGTGTCCGACCTCTCCTTCCTGGTGCCGCCGGGTGCACTGTGCGCGCTGCTTGGCCCGAACGGTGCCGGCAAGACCACCACCATACGGATGTTGCTCGGCCTCCTGCCTCCTACCAGCGGGAGCGCGGTCGTCTCCGGCGTTTCCCTCCCCGGCACCGACGCGGAGGGCGCCAGCCTCCGCGCTCGTGTCGGGCTGCTGACCGAGTCTCCGGGGTTTTACGACCGGATGACCGGCTGGGAGAATCTCATTCTCTTCGGAAGCCTCTATGGGTTGCAGCGGAGCGTGCTCCAGACCAGGGCGAGGTCCTGGCTCGAGCGGCTCGAGCTATGGGAGGCGAGGGATCGCCCCTTCGGGACATGGTCCAAGGGAATGAAGCAACGTCTGGCGCTGATTCGCGCGGTGCTGCACGAGCCTACGGTCATCTTTCTTGACGAGCCGACCGCGGGCCTCGACCCCGCGGGCGCCCGCGAGGTCCGCGATCTCATCGCCGACTTGAAGCGTGAAGGCCGCACTATCCTCCTCTCGACCCACAACCTGGCCGAGGCCGAAGCACTGGCCGATCTGATCGGGATTATCCGGCAGCGGCTCCTGGAGTTCGGCTCGCCGGCCTCTCTGGTCGCGGCACCGCCTCGTATCGAGATCCGGCTGGGCGGACCGGCCGCACCGTTTATTGATGTGCTGCGGAGCCTGACTGGTGTGGTTGCCGCGGCTGCCGATGGCGCCAGGCTCGACGTCACGGTGACCGATCCGGCGCGCGATACACCGAATGTGATCAAGCAGCTGGTATCGGGGGGCGCGGCGGTCCTCGCGGTCCGCCCGTTGGCGCCGACGCTGGAGGAGGTCTATCTGCGCGCGGTCCGGGAGCCTGCCCGATGACCCGCGACCTTCTGCTGCTGTTTTTGCGCAAGGAGCTGCGGGACCTCCGCTCCAACAAGCAGGTCTGGCCGGCCTATCTCATCCTGCCCGTCGTGGCGGTGGCGCTGCCGATCACGATGCTGGCCTTCTTGCCGTTCGTAGCCGACCCAACCAGGATCCACGATCCTGCCATCACCATGTTGCTGGAGTCGGTGGCCAAGGATGCGACGCTCACGGGCGCCACGATCTCCGAGCGAATGGCCCGGCTGGTGCTTCGCGATCTCGTGCTGTTCTATCTCCTGATGCCGGTCGTACTGGCTGCCAGCGCTGCAGCCCTGGCGCTGGTGCGGGAGAAGGAACAGCGGACCCTGGAGCCGATCCTGGCCACGCCGCTTCGCGATCGCGACCTGCTGCTCGCCAAGCTCTTCGCCGCGGTAGGGCCGGCGATGCTGGTGGCGTGGGGGACCGCCATCGTGGGGATGCTCGCCGGACTGGTCGGGGCGTGGTGGCGGTTGGGGACCCTCGTGCTCCCCACTGCGGGTAACGTCGTTGGACTCCTGCTTTTGTCGCCCACCCTCACCGTGCTCGCCGCCCTGACGGGGCTCCGGGTCTCCGCGAGATTCACCGACGTCCCCAGCGCGACCCAGTTCACCGGACTGGTCGTTGTCCCGATCACGCTCGTGATCGTGGCCGTGCTGGGCAGGCCGGCGATGGCCTATCCGCTGGTTGGGTTGGTGAGTGCCCTGCTGGTTGGGCTCGCGGCGGCCTGGCTATTTGCGAGCAACGTTCGGCGGTTCCGCCGCGAGGAGATCCTGACGAAGTGGCGTTAGCCTAACGGCGGGCGTACACCGTGCTCTTGCCCGCGGCGTCGAAGGTCACCACGTCAAAGGCATCCTTGGTGGAGCCTTCCATGCCGGGGGACCCCATGGGCATGCCCGGCACGGCGAGCCCGAGCACCTTCGGCTTTTCCTTGAGCAGGCGGGTGATCAAATCGGCCGGAACGTGACCCTCGACCACGTATCCACCCACCAGTGCCGTGTGGCACGAGCCGAGCGCGGCGGGCACCTTGTAGCGGGTTTTGATGGAAGCCATGTCGGACGTGTCACGAGTCGACACCTCGAACCCGGCCGATCGCATCAGGCCAACCCACTTGGTGCAGCAACCGCAGTTCGGATCCTTGTAGACGACCATGGGAATCGCCGCCGATGCGTGGAGCAGGGCGGGGAAAGCAACCGCCGCGGCGGCGGCGTTGAAACCACTGGCCAGCAGCGCGCGGCGGGAAATCAGCTCGGACATTTCGCTTGCTCGACGTGAAGGACCGCCCGAAAGATAATCCTCCTAGCCCCCTCGCGTCTTAGCCTCTTAGCCTCTTAGCCTCTTAGCCTCTTAGAACTGCGTCCACACCACCACCAGACCACAGCCGCCACCCCAGCCGCTGAATTCCGCCGGCATCATGCGGCCGGCCCGGTATACCTCGACGGCTTCGACCTCATCGGGGCGAAAGTCATTCACGGCCCAAATCCCACTCGGCATTCCGCCGTTGACCGAAACCGCCGGCGCGCATCCACGTTCCGACCGCCATCCCAGCGCGCCACTGCCGAACCCCGAGGAATTCGCGATCGCCGGGTTGAAGAAGTAGTCGGTTGGAACGAAGGGCAGATAGCGCCGCACGACATCGCCGAGATAGGTGGCTTTGGACCGCTCCAGATCGTCCCGGGTCAGGAAATACCCGAATGCCCCTCGAGAGCGCCACACGAAATCCCGATACCGGCTGTCCCAGACCCGCTTTTCCCGGACCTCAACTTCGGGCAGGACGTGGGCGCGCGGCTCGAGCTGGAAGTCGATCTCGCGGTCGTCCCCTCGATTGAATGTGAGCGCCGCCTGCAGGGGGGCATAGCCGATTCGGCGGGCGACGACCCAGTATTTGCCCGGCTTGATCTCGTCGAAGCGATAGGAGCCGGAGGCGGTCGTGGTGATGCGCCGATCGAGACCCGCGATCTCGATCGTGGCCCCTTCGAGCGGGTGGCCCAGCGTATCCTGAACCGAGCCCCGCAGGATGGGCAGCAATCTGACCGGTTTGGCGGTTTGAGCCTGGGCGGAGCCCGCCAACAGGAACAGGCCCAAGGCTGAAGCAACTACGGTGGCTCGAGTTCGCATCCGAGTGTCCTCCGGGGCAGACGGAGCGTCCGCTCCTGCGGACAACTTCCGCTGCGACATCATGTTATGAATCCCCAAACAGTACTCGGCGGGGGCTTATGGCAAGGATTGGTCCCGCTCGCTATCGCAACGCCCGATCCCGGAACACTTCCCGTCCGTCCAGGAGAGTCAGGAGCACCCGGGCCGCATGGATTTCCGTTGCCGGAATCCGGTAGAGGTTGCGGTCCAGGACAACCACATCCGCCGCTTTCCCGACCTCGAGGCTGCCGTTGCTGCTCTCCTCCCCCGCGGCGTAAGCGCCGCCCATAGTGTACGCGGAGAGCATCGTCTTGAGATCGACGGTCTCCTCGGGAATCCACGCCGGTCCCGCACCGGAATCCGGTGCGCGCCTGGTCATTGCCACCTGGATCGCCTCCAGCGGGTTCATGGACGAGACCGACCAATCGCTTCCCGCCGACAGGCGTGCTCCCGCCTTGGCCATCGAGCCGATCGGGTACAGCCAGCGCGAGCGCGTCGGCCCCAGCACCGGCTCGGTGAGCTCGGTGATGTATTTGTCCGCGTAGGCCCATAGCGGCTGGAAGCTCGGGATCACACCCAGCGAGGCGAATCGGGGAATGTCCTCGGGATCGATCAGCTCGAGGTGCGCGATGATGGGCCGGGCATCCCGGGGGCCGTTGTGCTGCCGGGCGTGCTCGAAGGCGTCGAGCGTCATGCGGACCGCGCCGTCGCCAATAGCGTGGACATGCACCTGAAATCCAGCTGCGTCGAGCGCCGCCACCAGGCTGTCCATCGCCTGCGGCGAGAGATTCGCCTCGCCCCGGCCCCCGCCGCCCAGGTACGGCTCCAGCAGCGCCGCCGTCTTCGCCTCGATGACGCCATCGGCGAAAATCTTGGCCGCCCGGGGTGAGAAATACCGGGTTCCGGCGTAGCGACCCCGCCAGGCGCGAAGCGAATCCACCTGGGAAATCCCGGCCTGGGGGTCGGTCTGCATCGCGGCCACCACCCGCGCGCTGAGCTGGCCGGCGCTATCCAGCTCTGCATAGGCTTGGAGCAGCTCGGGGCCGGCGTTCGCCTCGTGCACGGTGGTGATGCCGAAGCCGTTGGCCATCGCCAGCGCCCGCCTGACGCCCGCCTGGATCTCGGCCTGAGAGCGCGCGGGCAGGTGTCGAGATACCAGGTCCATCGCGTTCTCTCGCAGTGTCCCGCTGGGCTCTCCAGTAGCCGGATCCCGCTCGATTCGTCCGTTGACCGGGTCCTTGGTGTCCCGCGTGATACCGGCGATTTCCAGGGCTTTCGAGTTGACCCAGGCCGAATGACCGTCGGCAGCGCTCAGGTATGCCGGCCGGCTGGCCACGACCTGATCCAGCCACTCCTTCCGGGGATTCGCGCCGGGAAACACCGGCAGCTGCCAGCCGGCGCCCCGGATCCACGGCTGGTCGGGATGCCCGGCGGCGTAGCGGCCCACCGAATCGAGGATGGCCTCCCGGGTTTCGAGGTCTCCCAGAACCGGCTCGGTGAGCCCGATCCCCGAAATCGGATGCATGTGGGTGTCGTGGAATCCCGGAAGCACCATGCGCCCTTCGAGCTCGATCTGTGTGGTCTTGCCGCCGATGTAGCCGAGCGCCCCGGCATCCGGGCCCGCGTACACGATCCGCCCATGCCGGATCGCCAGCGTCTCCACCGTCCCGGTATCGCCGGCCAGCGGATAGATGGCGCCGTGGCGGAGGACCAGATCGGCGGGATCGTCGCCTCCGCACGCGACAATGCCAAGCACGAGGAGGGGAAGGGGCATTCGCATGATCTGGAAGGTAGCTTTCTCCCATGCCCCGCCGTTACCCCGCGTCGCACGTCCTCTATCGGAACCTCGACCGCGAGTACCCCCTCATCGTCCGGGGCTCGGGTTGCTGGCTTTACGACGACGCAGGCCGCGAGTATCTCGACGCGTGCGGAGGGGCCTATGTGGCCTGTCTTGGCCACGGCGTTCCCGAAGTGGTGGAGGCCGTGGCGGAGCAGGTACGCAAGGTGGCCTACGTGAGCGGGATGAGCTTCACGAATGAGCCCGCCGAGGCCCTGGCCGATGAGCTCGCCGAGCTGGCACTCGGAGACCTGACCCGGTTCTACTTCCTGTCCAGCGGCTCCGACGCAATCGAGGCGGCGCTGAAGCTCGCGCGGCAGTATTGGGTCGAGCGCGACCGGCCCGGCAAGTCGGTTCTGGTCGCCCTCGCTCCGGGTTATCACGGGAACACCCTGCTGGCCCTCGCCGCCGGCGCCCGCGACCACTATAAGAAGTTCTTTCAGCCCTGGCTGCTCGAGGTGCCGCGAGTCCCCGCGCCCTACGCCTACCGTTGTGCCTGCCGTGGAGCGGACGCTGCGTGCCCGCGGTGCAGCGGCCGGGCGCTCGAAGAAACGCTGGCCTGGCTGGGGCCGGAAAACGTAGCGGCCTTCATCGCCGAGCCGGTGGGCGGGTCGTCCACCGGGGCATCGGTGCCTCGGGAAGACTACTGGCGCACCATCCGGGACATCTGCGACCGGAACGAGGTGCTCTGGATCGCCGACGAAATCCTGGTCGGGGCCGGACGCACCGGGACCTGGTCCGCCCTCGAGCCCTACGGAGCGGTGCCGGACATCCAGGTGATGGGGAAGGGTCTGAGCGGAGGCTATGCCCCGCTCGCCTCCGTGGCGGCGCCGAGCCGGATTACCGACGTGCTGGCCCGGGGATCCCGCGCGCTGCTTCACGCCCAGACCTTTTCGCATACGCCGGCGCTGTGCGCGGCGGGGCTCGCGGCGGTGCGTTACATCCGGAAGCACGACCTCGTCTCGCGCGGAGCCTCCATGGGGCCCATCTTCCACCAGAAGCTGGCGGCGCTCCGCGGCCTTCCCCATGTAGGCGACGTGCGCGGACGCGGCCTCCTGGCCGGCATCGAGTTCGTGGCGGATACGGACACCCGGGCGCCCTTTCCGCGGGGCGAGCGGTTCACCGAGCGGTTCCAGGCCGCGGCCGAACGGGCCGGGCTCATGGTCTGGCCCAACACCGGGCATGCCGATGGAGTGAATGGAGATCTGGTGGTCCTTGCGCCGCCATACATCATCACCGAAGCCGAGATCGACGAGATCGTTACCCGATTCCGAAGCGCTATTGGAGATATGTAGCCTATGAAATCATACCCGAGCATCCTCACAGCTCCGCCCGGGCCCAAGGCGCGCGCCATCATCGCCCGGGACGAGGCGGTCACCGCGCCCTGCTATATCAAGGAGTATCCGCTGGTCATCGCGCGGGGCGAGGGACCAATGGTGGAGGATGTCGACGGCAACCGATTCCTCGATTTCATGGCGGGGATCGCGGTCTGCTCCACCGGGTACAGCCACCCCGAGGTGGTCAAGGCGATCCAGGACGCCGCCGGCCGTTTCCTGCACATTTGCGGCGGCGACTTCTACTACGAGGGCATGGCGGCGCTCTGCGAACGGCTGGCTCGCATCGCGCCCGGCCCGAGCAAGAAGCGGGTGTTCCTCAGCAACTCGGGAACCGAAGCGGTCGAAGGCGCGATGAAGCTCGCCCGCCACGCCACCGGGCGCACCGCGTTCGTCGCGTTCAAGGGCGCGTTCCACGGCCGCAGCTATGGGGCCCTGTCGCTCACCTCCAGCAAATCCCGCCAGCACGCCGGGTTCGGGCCCTTCCTTCCCGATGTGCACCACGTCGCCTACGGCTACTGCTACCGCTGCGAGTTCGGGAAGACCTTTCCCTCCTGCGGAATCTTCTGCGTCGACCATATCGAGCACGACCTGTTCGCGCGCCACCTCGATCCTAAGGATGTCGCGGCCATCGTGGTGGAGCCGATCCAGGGCGAAGGTGGTTATGTGCTCCCACCGCCCGGCTGGCTCACCGCGGTGCGGGAGCTCTGCACCAAACACGGCATCATGATGGTCGCCGACGAGGTGCAATGCGGGGTCGGTCGCACCGGGAAGATGTGGGTCTGCGACCACGAGGGCGTCGAACCCGACATTCTGATCACCTCGAAGGGGCTCGGCTCCGGGATGCCGATCGGGGCCATTGTCGCCAAGGAGTCGATCAGCACCTGGGAGCACGGCGCGCACGGAAGCACCTTCGGCGGCAACCCGGTCTGCTGCGCCGCCGCCCTGGCCACGCTCGACATCGTGGAGCGTGAGCTCCTCGGCAATGCCCGCGCGAGGGGCGAGCAGCTGTCGGCCGGGCTCAAGCGACTGGCGGAGAAGCACGGCAGTATCGGGGAGACCCGGGGCATCGGGTTGATGCAGGGCATCGAGTTCGTGGCCGACCGCGGCACCCGCGAGCCCGCGGCCGGCTTGGTGGAACGGCTGGAGCGCATGGCCTTCTCCCAGGGGCTGCTGGTCCTGGCCGCGGGGCAGAACGTGCTCCGGCTGGCGCCCCCCTTGGTGGTGGATGCCGAGGACGTGGACATCGCGCTGGGCATCCTGGATCAATGCCTGAGCGCGCTGGATTGAGGGAGCCAGGGAGCCAGGGAGTCGGGGAGCCAGGATGGCGCATTCCCGCCTCCCTGCTTCTCCTCGGCGTCCTGCTTCTCCCTGGCTCCCTGACTCCCTGGCTCCCTGGCCCCCTTGAAGGGCAGCGCGCCCCCGTCCTCCAGCAAATCGACGTGCCCCACAATTACTACTACCGCGAGATGTACCTCCCCCAGGTCACCAGCGGTCCGTCCTCCGTCGCATGGTCACCCGACGGCACCGAGCTGGTGTACTCGATGCAGGGATCGCTCTGGCGGCAGCGGCTGGGCACCACCGAGGCGACTCAGCTTACCGATGGGCCGGGCTACGATTATCAGCCCGATTGGTCGCCCGATGGACGGCACATCGTCTACACCTCGTACCGCAACGATGCGCTCGAGCTCTGGCTGCTCGACACGCGGGATGGCAGCACCAGAGCGCTCGTCGCCAACGGTGCGGTCAATCTGGACCCGCGCTGGTCACCGGATGGCAGCCGGATTGCCTACGTCTCCACCGAGTACCAGAAGCGCTGGCACGTTTTCATGTTGACTTCACCGACCTCACCGACCTCACCGTCCGTTCGGTTGACCGCCGACTCCCTCAGCCCGCTCCCCCGCTACTACTACAGCCGCTACGATCATTTCCTTTCCCCCACCTGGTCGCCCGACGGGAAGGAGCTGATCCTGGTGTCCAACCGGGGTCACGTGTGGGGCTCCGGTGGGATCTGGCGTATGGAAGTGCGCCCCGGCGGTGGTCCAGCGAGTGAGATACGGAGCGAAGAGACTACCTGGAAGGCGCGCCCCGACTGGGCTCGCGACGGTAAGCGCGTGGTCTACAGCTCCTACCTCGGCCGGCAGCGAAACCAGCTCTGGCTCACGACCGCAACCGGCGGAGACCCCTTCCAGCTCACCTACTGTGAGTGCGATCACACCGCCCCGCGATGGTCTCCCGACGGGCGACGCGTTGCGTTCATCAGCAATGAGCAGGGCAATACCTCTCTGCGCGTGGTGAGCGTGCCGGGCGGCGCCACCGAAACCGTCACCGCCGGGACACGCCGGTATCTCCATCCCACCGGGAGGCTCCGGCTCCTCGGGACGGATGCGGCGGGACCGACCGCGGTTCGGCTCTCCGTCACCGGGCCTGACGGCCGAGGCTGGGCCCCGGATACCGCCTGGCGCCATGCCGACGAGGAATTCGACCGGCGGGAGCGGAGCTTCGAGTTCACCTACTTCCACGCCAACGGTGCAGCGACCCTGGTGCTCCCCCCCGGCGAGTACACGGTGGAGGTGACCAAGGGGCTGGAGTACGCTCGAGTGGTCCGCAAGGTGTCCGTGACGGCGGGAAAGACCAGCACCGAGAGCTTCCGCCTGGAGCGGCTCATCGATCTGCCCGCGAGGGGCTGGTGGAGCGGTGATCTCCACGTGCACATGAATTACGGCGGCGCCTATCGCAGCGTCCCGGCGCGCCTCCGGGCCCAGGCCGAAGCCGAAGATTTGCACGTCGTCGAAAACCTGATCGTCAACAAGGAGCAGCGGATCCCCGATGTCGCGATGTTCCGCGGATCGCCCGATCCGATCTCGACCGCTCGGACCATCATTTCCCACGACGAGGAGTACCACACCAGCTGGTGGGGCCACACCGGTCACCTCGGTTTGACCCGGTCCATCATGCTGCCCAACTACGCGGGTTACGCCAATACCGCCGCGGCCAGCCTCTTTCCCGATAATGCCACCATTGCGGACCTGACCCGCGCCCAGGGCGGCATATCGGGATACGTCCACCCCTTCGGCCCTCCGCTGCCCGATCCGGCATCCGCGCCCTCGACCAGCGCGCTCCCGGTCGACGTCGCGCTTGGCAAGGTGGACTACCTGGAGGTCATGGGGTTCAGCGATCACCGGACCACCGCCGAAGTGTGGTACCGGCTGCTCAACGCGGGGTTCCGGATTCCGGCGGGGGCGGGCACCGATGCGATGACCAACTTCGCCTCGCTGCGGGGGCCCGTGGGGCTGAATCGCGTCTACGTGGGGTCGGGACCGACGCTGCGGTACCGAGACTGGCTGACGGCGCTCAAAGCCGGACGCACCTTTGTCACCAACGGCCCGCTGCTTTCGTTTACGCTGAACGGGCGCCCGATCGGCGACGAGCTGAAACTGGACGCCGGTGTGCATCGCCTGGTGGCGCGGGTCTCGCTCCGTTCGATCGTGCCGGTGGAGCGCCTCGAGATCGTCGCCAACGGCGTGGTGGTGTCGCCGATTCCGCTCACCGCAGGCGGCACCCGCGCCGATGCGACGATTCCTCTCCCGGTAACGCGCAGCGGCTGGTTTACCGTGCGCGCCTGGTCCTCCCGCTCCACCCATCCGGTGCTCGACCTCTACCCCTTTGCCACGACCAGCCCGATCTACGTCACGATCGGCGGCCGAGCGGTACGCTCGGCGGAATCGGCCCGCTGGTTCGTGAGCTGGATCGAGCGTCTCGAAGCGGCGGCCAATGCGCACGAAGGATGGAACACCCCGGCGGAAAAAGCCGAGGTGCTGAAGCGCCTGGCGGACGCGAAGGCGGTGTTTCTGGCTAGAGCAGGCGAATAGCGCCGCGCACGGGCTCGATGAAGACCGGCCCGGCCGTTTCGAAGTCCTCCCCATCGGTCTCCACCAGCATCGGCCCGTCGGCGCGGGTGATCTCTACCTCCGTCGAGACCGGGGCCACGCTGATCCCGCGCATCCGCACGTGGGTACCGGCGTACAATCGGGTGAGCGCCAGCAATGCCGGAATCCGGCCGATGTCTCCGATCACCACCTGATCCAGGATGCCGTCCGACGTGGAGGACGCGGGGGAGATGCGCATTCCGCCGCCGAAGCTCGCGCCATTCGCCAGGGTGACGTTGAGCGCGCGCCCGGAGAACGTCGTCCGGTCGCTCGAGCGGATGGTGTACTGGCCGGCGCGCTCGCCGATCAGCCCGAGCACTCCGCTGATCGGGTAACAGATCCGACCCGGGACCAGTCGGCGGATTCGGCCAGCGATCCGGTTGGCCCGCGCGCTCACGCCGAGGGACGCGGAGTTCACGAACCAGCGGAGGCCGGGAATGCCCGTGGCGGTCTCGAATCGGATCCTCCCCGCGTCCACCGAAACCGGGATGTTGCGGCCCAGCCGCTCGAGCGCCGCGTGAGCAGCGGTGGGAACCCCAGTGTTTCTGGCGAAGTCGTTCCCGGTTCCGGCCGGAATCATGCCGATACTTGTCGTCGCCGCTGCACCAAGCAGGCCGTTCACCACCTCGTGCATGGTGCCGTCACCACCGACGGCAACTACCGTCCCGTCCGGATGCGCGCGAGCCCACTCACCGGCCCAGCGTTCCGCATCGCCCCGAGCCTGGGTGGTCCGGATGGCGAGGCCCGGGAAGAGCTGCGTGAGTGGTGTTTCCACCTGCCGCCAGGTCGAGAGGGCGGCGCCCCGAGCGGCCACCGGGTTGACGATCGCCAGGACCCCCGGCGGGGGCACGCTCAGGTCCCCCCTTCCGTCTGGCCCCGCATGGCCGCATCGTAAAGGCGCATTTTTCGCTGATCTCTCGTCACTGAGGAGTCGGAATATGGGTTCGACCCGCGTCCTGCGCTTCCTGCTCGCCGTGTCCGCGCTGTCCCTCTCTGGCAGGGTCGTCCAGGCCCAGCGATACTGGCATGACGATCAGGGTCGGGATGCATTCCGGATCGACGCCTGGATGCCGTTCCTCAAGGGTGACGGCCACAAGTTCTTCACCGGTGCCTTGGTGCCGTCGGCCAGTATCCGAGTGGGCGATGGCTTCCGGATCGAGGCCGATGTGCCGGTCGTGCGCGCCAGCCAGGATTTCGGCGGCACTGTTGGAACCCAGAGCGCGGTCCGGCTCGGCAATCCCTACATCGGTCTCCGGATCGGGGAGGACGAGAAGCCCGTGGCCGGGTCCCTCGGCCTGCGGTTGCCGATCGGGCAGAATCCCAAGGATGCCGCCGGCGAGCAGGCGGTTGCGGTGGGGGCGATCTCGAACTTCGACGACTTCGAGGCGTTTACTCCCGACGTGATGACGTTTCGGGGGACGGTGGAATACCGCAAGCTCAGCCCGAAGAACTTCCTCTTCGGGGTGAAGGGCGGCCCTTCGCTGCAGACCAACATCAGCGGCGACCCGACCATCGATACCGAGATTTCGCTCGACTACGGAGCCCGCGTCGGCTACGATGGCGCCCGCGCGCTGGCCACACTCGCGCTGACCGGCCGGTACCTGCTGAGCGTTCCCCGCGCCCCGGACACGTGCCCGGTCACGGGGCCCTGTCCCGCCAAGTCCTTCGACGCCCGCTCCGACCATCACCTGAGCGGCACGCTGGAGCTCCGCGCAGGCGCCGTTCGGCCGCGGGTTACCCTTCGAATCCCGCTGGACAAATCGCGCCGGGACAACGACGCCAGCGCGATCCTCGGGCTGGGGGTGAGCATCGCCCACTGATCCTCGGCGCGCGCTTGACCGCCTCCTGGAGATTGGGGGGACACTACTTCAGGAGGCAGTCTGATGGTGAAGTCCTGGTCTCGCCGCGCCGCTGCCCTGGCGCTGGCATCCAGTGTTGGGAGCAGCCAGCTCCCTGCCCAGCAGTACTGGCCCGACCGCGGAGAGGGAACCGTGGTCCGCGCCGACTTCCTCAAGCCGTTTTTCAAGGGGGATGCCTATCAGTTTCTGAGCGGCGCCGTCTTTTTCTCCGTGAGCGGGCCGGTGGGAAAGACCCTGCGCCTCGAGGCGGATGTTCCCCTTGCCCGGGCCAGCTTCTCCATTCCAGGCCTTTCGTCCCGATCATCGGTGAAGCTGGGGAATCCTTATGTCGGGATGCTGGTTCACCGAGAGGGTCGGCCCCTCTCCGGTTACCTTGGCCTGCGGCTCCCGCTGGCGAGCTCCCCGTCGTCCTCGGCCGGCGCGCTCGCCTTGATCGCCGGCGGTCTGGCCGATCCCGATCGGTTCGAGGCCTTCGTTGCGAAGGTGTTCACGGTCCGCGGCGGAGTGGAGATGCGATCCCTGTCTCCTGCAGGACTGCTCCTCGGCGCGAAAGTCGGCCCATCGCTCCTGGTATCCACCGAAGGCGGCGATGAATCCGAGCTGTTCGCGGACTATGGGGTGCGTATTGGTTACCAGGACGCCAAGGTCCGGACCACGGTCGCGATCACTGGACGCTACCAGGTGACTGGCGACGGAGCCAGCTTCAGTGACCGGACCGAGCACGTGATCACGGGAGTTGTCGAGCTGCGCCGCGGCCGAGTGCGGCCAAGCGGCCTGATCCGAGTGCCGCTCGACCACGAGGTGCGGGAAATCTTCGGAGCGACCGCCGGATTCGGGCTGGCGATTTTTTGGTAGGGAGCTAGGGAGCTAGGGAGCTAGAGACCTGAGGGCTGGGGAACCTAGTTCCCTAGCTCCCTAGCTCCCTAGCCCCTACTTCCAGATCCAGCAAGAACTGCTTCCGCCAGAGTCCGCCGCCATAACCGCGAAGCTGGCCGTTCTTCTGGATGACCCGGTGGCAGGGCACGACGATGGGAACCCGGTTGCGCCCATTGGCCAGTCCGACCGCCCGCTGGGCCGTGGGTTTACCGATCCGGGTTGCGAGGGCTTCGTACGAGATGGTCTCGCCGAACGGAATGTTGAGCAGCTCCTTCCAGACCTTTTCCTGAAACTCGGTGCCTTTGAGGTCGAGGGGCACATCAAAACCCTTCCGCTCGCCGGCAAAATACTCGCTGAGCTCCCGCTCGATCTGCTCGATGTGCTCGTTGCGTCCCGGGACCACCGGGCGCCCGTAGAACCGCGTCAGATCCGCCGCCTGCTTGGGGAGTTTCTCCCGGTCGGCGTATTCCAGCATGCAGAGCCCGTCTTCAGTGGCGGCGGCGAGGAGCGGGCCGAGCGGGCTCGGAATGAGCGTGGCCAGGATCGGGGCCGTTCCTCGTGCCGCCCCTGGACTGACCCCGAACAGGCGCTTGAAAGCATCCCGGAACCCACTGTCCGATTCGAACCCGCTGTCGAACCCGGTCGGGGTCACCGGACTTCCCTGCTGCAGGCGATCGAGCGCAAGCCCGAGCCGGCGGGCGCGGGCGTAGGCGTGCAACGTCATGCCGAACCTCCCTACGAAGTAGCGTCGAGCGGTGGCCGCCACGATCCCCATCTTGCTGAGTCGCGCGTCGGTAAGCCGGCGGGTCGGCTCGGCGTCCAGGACCTCCATGATGCGATGCACCCAGGTCGGATGCTCTCCCGCCCGCTCCATGGGCTTGCAGCGCAGGCATGGCCGGTAGCCCGCGGCACTCGCATCGGTCACGGTCGCGAAAAACTCGCGGTTTTCCGGCCGGGCCTGCTTGGATGGACAGGTGGGACGGCAGAAGATCCGGGTAGTCCGGACCCCGACGATGAACAGACCCTCATACGAAGGGTCGCGAGTTTCCACCGCGCGGTGCAGCTCCGCCGGGCCCTGGAGCAGGGTGCGGGGTCGGTAGGGCACTGGCGTTGCGGTGGCACGGCGCGGTGTCATGGTGGCAATCATGGATGGCAAGCTAGGGATCTGCCAGTCCCCCCGCCACCGGGAAACGGACGCGCAATTCCGCCGCTGGTCTGGCCCCCGGTTCCCTCCCGGACTAAGCTTGGTTCCTCTTCGCGTCTTAGCGTCCTAGCGTCTTAGCGTCTTCACAGGGACCCCGCATGCGCCTAGTTCCCCTCGACTGGCTCATCATCGCCCTCAGCATCGTCATCTCCTTTCTGCCGGCCATCTTCTTCGCCAAGCGCGCCGGCTCCAGCACCGCCGAGTTTTTTACCTCGGGGCGCGCGGCGCCCTGGTGGCTGGTGGGGATCTCGATGGTGGCCACCACGTTCAGCACCGACACCCCGAACCTGGTCACCAACATGGTGCGGGAAAGCGGCGTGGCGGAGAACTGGCTCTGGTGGGCCTTCCTGCTCACCGGCATGATGACGGTGTTTTTCTTTGCCCGGATGTGGCGCCGGTCCCGGGTGCTCACCGACCTCGAGTTCTACGAAATCCGCTATTCCGGCAAGGCCGCCACCTTCCTCCGCGGATTCCGCGCGGTGTACCTGGGACTCTTTTTCAATTGTGTCATCATGGGCACGGTGAATCTGGCCGCGGCCAAGATCGCCAACATCGTGCTCGGCTGGCCGATGGAGCGGACCCTGCTGGTCTGCTCCGTGATCACCATCTTCTTCGCGTCGGTGTCGGGTCTCTGGGGGGTCCTGGTCACCGATTCGATCCAGTTCACGATCACCATGTCGGGCACGTTCGCGGTGGCCTACTTCGCCCTGCAGCAGCCCGAAGTCGGCGGGCTTGGCGGGCTCTTTGCCAAGATCGACCCGGCCACCCTCAACCTCCTGCCCGATTTCGGAGACTGGTCGGTCTCGCTCTCGGTGTTCATCATCCCGATCACCATCCAATGGTGGTCGGTGTGGTACCCCGGCGCCGAGCCGGGAGGCGGGAGCTACATCGCGCAGCGGATGCTCGCGTCGCGCACCGAGAAGGACGCGGTGGTCGGCACCCTGCTCTTCAATGTGATGCACTACGCCTTGCGTCCCTGGCCCTGGATCATCGTGGCGCTCAGCTCCACGCTGATCTATCCCCAGCTCGCCGACATCGCGCGCACCTTCCCGCACCTCGACCCCGGCCTGATCGGCCATGACATCGCCTATCCCGCCATGCTGCGGTTTCTGCCGGCCGGGTTCCTTGGTTTCGTGCTCGCCGGGATACTCGCGGCGTACCGGTCGACCATCGAGACCCACCTCAACTGGGGCACCTCGTACCTGGTGCATGACCTCTACCGGCGCTTCATCAAGAAGGACGGCACCGAGAAGCACTACGTCCTGATGGGCCGGATTACCACCGCGCTGCTCATGGTCTGCGCCGCGCTGCTGACCTTCGCGCTCGATACCGCCAAGGAAGCTTTTGACCTGATCCTCTCGATCGGGGCCGGCACCGGCCTTATCTACCTGCTGCGCTGGTTCTGGTGGCGGGTGAACGCCTGGAGCGAGGTCGCCGCGATGACCAGCTCGTTTGTCGTGGCGCTGGCCTTCTTCATCGCGGGGAAGCAGGGCTACCACGTCGCCTCGCACATCTCGCTCATCATCACCGTGGCCACCACCACCGTGGTGTGGATCGCCACCGCGTTCCTGGCGCCGGGCACCGACCGGCAGACGCTCCTCGACTTCTGCCGCGTGGTGAAACCGGCCGGCCCGGGATGGAAAGCGCTGCGCGCCGAAGCGGGCGTAACGGCCTCGCCAGACAGCCTTCCGATGGCGTTCCTGGGCTGGATGCTCGGCTGCTTGTTCGTGTACGCCGCCCTCTTCGGCACGGGCAGCTTCCTCTACGGCCGCACCGGCCAGGGCCTGATGTGGCTCGCCATGTTCGTGGTAAGCGGGGTCATCCTGCTGCGGCTGGTCCCCCGGATGTGGGCGGCCACCACGACGTGACCACCAGGGCGGTGATCCTGGCACGCGGGTTAGGATCGCGCATGCGGCGCGCCGACACGGCGGTGAAGCTGGCGCCCGCGCAGGAAGCCGTGGCCGACCAGGGCGTCAAGGCGATGATTCCGATGGGCCGGCCGTTCCTCGATTACGTGCTGAGCGGCCTGGCCGACGCCGGGTGCACCGCCGTGTGCCTGGTGATCGGTCCGGAGCACGGCTCCGTACGCGAGTACTACCAGGGCACCGTCCGCCCGTCCCGCTTGTCCGTCAGCTTTGCCGTGCAGGAACGCCCGCTCGGCACCGCGGATGCCGTGCTGGCTGCGGAGCAATTTGCGGCCGGCGAATCGGTCCTGGTGTTGAATTCGGATAATCTGTATCCCCGGTCCGCGCTGGAAGATCTCGCCTCCCTGCGGCCGTGCGCCCCGGCACGTCACGCCGCCGGCCTCGTCGGGTTCCACCGGTCCACCCTCGGCATTCCCGCCGAGCGGATCCGGAGCTTTGCACTGATCTCGGTCACTCCCGACGGATTCCTGGACCGGATCGTCGAAAAGCCGGACGAGGTGCAGAGCAGGAGCTTCGGCGCCGACCCCCTGGTCAGCATGAATGCCTGGTTGCTCCCGCCCACCATTTACGGAGCCTGTCGACTGGTCAGCCCGTCGCCCCGCGGCGAGCTGGAGCTTCAGGATGCGATCCGGTATGCCGTCGAGCAGCTCGGCGAGCGCTTTCAGGTGGCGGAATCGGAGGAACCGGTTCTCGATCTCTCCAGTCGCGCGGACATCCCGGCCGTGGCGGCCGCGCTGCGCGGGGTGGAGGTTCGGCTATGACCCTCCGCCGCTACCGCGTCCCGGGCCGCATCGAGTTCCTCGGAAAACACACCGATTACGCCGGTGGCCGGAGCCTGATCTGCGCCACCGAGCAGGGGTTTTCGGTGCGGGCCACGGAACGAACCGACCCGGTCCTTCGCATCGTGGACCAGGCCAGCGGTGAAAGCGCCGAGCTTCCGCTCCGGTCCGACCTGGAGATTCCGGCCGGGAGCTGGGTCGCCTACCCCGCCACCGTCGCCAGGCGACTGGCCCGGGATTTCGGCCCCCTCACCGTCGGCCTCGACCTCTCCTTCACCAGCGATCTTCCCCGCGACGCCGGGGTCTCCAGCTCCAGCGCGCTGGTGGTGGCAGTGGGCGTGGCCGTCGCTGATGCAAACAGGCTCCCCAAGCAGCCGGACTGGCTGGCGGTTATTCCGGATCGCCAGGCCCTCGCCGGATACCTCGGTGCGGTCGAGAACGGCCTCGGCTTCGGGCCGTTCCAGCCGGATGGCGGCGTCGGCACCCGGGGCGGAAGCCAGGATCACACCGCCATTCTCTGCGCCGAGCCCGGCATGCTGCTCCAGTACGGCTTCGATCCGGTGCGTTTCGAGCGGGCCGTGCCGCTGCCGGCAGGACACCAGCTCGTGGTGGCGGTGAGCGGCGTCGTCGCGGCCAAGTCCGGGGCGGCGATGGGCAAGTACAACGCGCTGGCGCAGGACGCTCAACGGCTGATTTTCCTTTGGGGAAAGAAGACCTGGGCAAACGATCGGACGCTGTTCGACGCACTCGCGAGCGGGCCGACTGCCGCGGCGGATCTGCGCAACTGCCTGGTCGGCGAGCCAGACGAAGTCAGACTTGCCAATCGACTGGATCAATTCAACGCTGAATGCTTCGAGATCATCCCGGCGGTGGGGGACCTTCTGCTGCGGGGCGTGGTCAGCGGGTTAGGCGAGCTGGTGGACCGCTCCCAGCAGGGGGCCGAGCGGGGCCTGGCGAACCAGGTACCCGAAACGGTGCATCTGCAGCGAAGCGCTCGGCGGCTCGGTGCGATCGCAGCCTCGGCCTTTGGAGCGGGGTTCGGCGGGAGCGTCTGGGCGCTGGCGCCGGAAGAGGGCTCGGCAGAGTTTGCCGCGGGCTGGGAAGAAGACTATCTCGTGACGTTCCCCGAGCAGAAAGGTCAGGCGAGATTCTTCCGCACGGCGGCGGGCGGCCCGGCAAGAACGGCGGTCGAGAAGTCCGGGTGAAGCGACGGATCACCATCCCCCCGCTGGGCAAACCGGCCACCCTGAGACCTCGCCCCCGACGCACGGCCAGGTGTCTCGTCGAATGCGCGGTGATGCTGCTCCTGGGCGTGGTGGCCGTTCAGTCCGCGATCGATCTGCGGAGACGAGGCCTGGGGGCGGGGATGAGCTGGTTGGTGGAGCTGCGGGCGCCTGCGATCGCCACCCTCACGCTGTCACTGGTGGGGGCCATCCTGCTCGGCAAGCGCATCCGCCGGCAAATGTCATTCCGGTTCGACCGCTTCGGGATTCATTTCCGTCGGAGGCTTGGCGCGCGGGTTTTGCCCTGGAGAACCGTCACCCGCATCACGCCGGAGCCCCATTGGTACGGCGCCAACATCCGAGTCGAGAGTCCCTCGGACACCGTCACCGTGGTCGGAGGCTACTACCGGTCAGCCGCGGGCCTGCTCGAGTTTCTCGAGTCGCAGCTTCGATATCACGCCAGAATCGAAGCCAGGGTGCGACGCGGCTAGACCTCGCACAACCGCACGGCCTCACCCAGCGATGTCAGTGGATCCCGCGTCGGCATGAACTCGTGCGCCAGGAATCCGGCGAAGCCGGTATCGGCGATCGCCTTGCACACCGTTCGCCAGTTGAGCTCCTGGGTGTCATCCAGCTCGTGCCGCCCCGGCACGCCTCCGGTATGAAAATGAGCGATGTGCTGGATGTTGTCCCGGATGGTGCGGATGACGTCGCCTTCCATGATCTGCATGTGGTAGATGTCGTACAGCAGCTTCACCCGTGGTGACCCCACCCCCGTGACGACCTTGACGCCGAAGGCGGTGTGGTCGCCCATGTAATCCTTGTGGTCCACCTTGCTGTTCAAGAGCTCCACACAGATCGTGACTCCGTGCCGCTCGGCGGAGGCCTTGACCCGGTTGAGCCCCGCGATGCAATGGGCGGCACCCTCCTCGTCGCTTCGCCCCTTCCGGTTGCCGAACATCGCGATCAGGTTGGGCACGCCGGCCGCCGCGGCGAGCGGGAGCGTGCGCTCCAGCTCCTCCACAAGTTGATCGTGCATCGCGGGATCGTTGAACCCGCTGCTCAGGAAGTCCCTGCGCTTGGTAGGATATCCCATCGAGCAGACGAGCCCGGCGTCCTTTACCGCCGGCCATTCCTCCGGTTGCAGCAGGTCGACCGCGGTCAGGCCGAGCGTCTTGCATGACGCGGCGAACTGGGCCAGCGGAATCTTGCTGTAGGGCCAGTAGGAGACCGACTGCTTGAGCCTCCCCGCCACCGGTCCCGTCCTCCCATCCTCCCGTCCTCCCGTCCTGCTGACCACAACCGCGCCCGCCACGGCCCCAAGCAGCTCTCGCCTGCTCATCGATTCCATGAACACCTCAGAAGGTCAGCGATTTCAGGTAGGCGTAGCTCACGGAGGCCGCGTCGAGCGGTGAGCCCTCGGCTTCGTCCTGCTCGTAGAAATAGTGCTTGATGCCCGCTTGCCGGGCCTGCTTGAAGATCCGGGCGAAGTCGATGGTTCCCCGGCCCAGCGGCGTGAAGAACTGGCGCGGCGTCGCGTCCATGTCTTTCACGTGCACCATGGGGAACCGGCCCGGCCATTTGGCGAAATAGGCCAGCGGGTCGTGACCCGCCTTGGTGATCCAGTACAGGTCCAGCTCCAGCGCGACGAGTTGGGGATCGGTTTCGGCCAGCAGCAAATCGTACGGCAGCTTCCCCCCGATCGGGTCGAACTCGCCCTCATGGTTGTGGTAGGCGAACTGGAGGCCTCTGGCCTTCGAGGTCTCTCCGCCCTTGTTGAACAGCGCCGCCACTCGCTTCCAGTCGTCCAGGGTCCGGCGCTGGCTATCCGGCACCGACGGCACCACGACATACCGCTGGCCCAAAGTTGCCGCCTGGTCCAGGTGCCGGTCCCAATCGCCCCGTAGCGCGGAAAACCCGAGGTGGCTCGACGGTGCCGTCAGGCCGAGCCGGTCCAGCATCTTCCGCAGCGACTGCGCGGTGCCCTCGGGATAACCGGCAAACTCCACTTCCTTGAAGCCGATCTGCGCCAGGCGGGCGAGGGTGCCCTCTACATTCTTCTTGAGCTCCTCCCTCACCGTGTACAGCTGGATCCCGATTCGGTCCAGCCGGGCCTTCGCGAGAGCGGGCACCCTGAGCGCCGCCAAGGGGCCGATCGCCGCCATTCCCGCCAGCAGCTCTCTTCGCTTCACAATTCGTTCCGCTTCATGGCCTCGACCGCGAAAGCCACCGCCCGTGCCGTGAGCGCCATGTAGGTGATCGAAGGATTCTGATTCGCGGAGCTCGTCATGCAGGCCCCATCGGTGACGAACACGTTCTTCGCGTCCCAGACCTGGTTATTGCCGTTCAGGACCGATGTCTTGGGATCCCGCCCCATCCGCGCGGCGCCCATCTCGTGGATGCACAACCCGGGCGGGAGATGGTCGTTATATGGCCGGATGTCCCTGGCCCCGGCCACCTCGAGCATTTCAATGGCGGTCTTCTGGATATCCTCGAGCAGCGCCAGCTCGTTCGGGCCCCAGGTGCAGGTCACCCTGAGCGCCGGTATGCCCCACTTATCCACCAGCGTCGGATGCAGCTCGATCCGGTTGTCCTCGCGGGGTAGACACTCCGCCCACCCTCCGATCGAGAAGCGCCACGGCCCCAGATCCTTGTTGAACAGCGCCTGCTTGAACTCCGGCCCGAAGCCGGACCGTGGCCGGGGCAGCCGTCCGCGCGACGCCCCTCCCTGGAATCCGTATCCCCGCAGGAAATCAGGATGTTTG